>Ga0209639_1001459_pt1 | contig 23394 bp, 20 predicted proteins | sample EPASupsiteHSE605_FD_187268 | JGI IMG/M metagenome (GOLD analysis project Ga0209639, IMG submission 187268) | Bioremediated contaminated groundwater from EPA Superfund site, New Mexico - Sample HSE6-05 (SPAdes) (version 2) | ecosystem: Environmental > Aquatic > Deep subsurface > Groundwater >...
TTATTAATTTCCCAGTAGCATAGCCTGGATGAACATTTCTCCCATTTACAGTTATTTTCGCACCTGCAGCATTAAAGTTTTCATACTCTAATTCCCCTATTGGACCTCCATCTATAGTATAAGCAAATTTCGCACCAAAGTCTTTTACATTAAAATGATCCGCTCCCTGCCCGATTTCCTCATCTGGAGTAAAGCCAATCTTTATAGTTCCATGCTTAATTTCCGAATTATTTATTAGATATTCCATAGCTGTAATAATTTCTGCTATTCCAGCCTTATCATCTGCTCCTAAAAGAGTAGTGCCATCTGTTGTTATTATATTTTTACCTATATAATTTTTTACTTCTGGAAAATCTTCAACTTTCATAACTATATTCTCAGCTTCATTTAAAAGAATATCATTACCATCATAATTTTCAATTATTTGTGGATTTACTCCCTTACCACTCATATCTGGAGATGTATCCATATGAGCTATAAATCCAATTACAGGTACCTGTTTTTCTAAATTTGAAGGAAGTTCTGCCATTACATATCCATTATTATCCATGGTTACATTCTGCATTCCCATTTTTTCTAATTCCTTAACTAACTCCTTTGCGAACACTCTTTGTCCTTCTGAACTTGGAGTAATTCCTGACTCTCCATCAGATTTGGTATCATACTTCACGTATTTAAGAAATCTTTCAACTACAGCATTCATTATATCTTTTCCCCCTATACTGTTTACTAATGAAAATCATATAAGAGTACCTTATTCACTTTGTTATAAGCAAAATTAAAATAAATAAAGCATCTATTTATATTATAATTTAATTTACATAATTTACAACGTAAATCCTTCTTACTATTGTCTCAATACATTTACTACTGTCTTTTCTGTATAGCTAATTGGAAAGGTTTGAGTTCCTAAATTAGGGTCATCAGAGTATAGTTTCATTTTACCTGAAAATTGAACTTCCATTTCTGCATTTTTTACTAACCCATTCTCCTCATTTAAATTTATTACTCCTTTTTCAGTTCCTTTTATTTCTTCATAAGTTATTTTTAAATTGTCAGTAATCTTTGGCTCAGCATCCTCTTTTCCTTTAATTTGTGAATCAACAGTGATTTCTGAGGTTCCATCTGCACTTTCTTTTAAATTATATTTTCTCTCCGCTTCTATAGGAAACTGATCAGAAATTGCAACTTTTTGTTGCCAATTTTCTCCCACCTTAACTTTATTATTTGGGTATACTGATGTTATTGTCTCTATGCTTTTTGTGATAACCTCTTCTCCAAACTTTGACTTTATCACCTTCTTTATATCTTCTTTTTCTTTTTCATCCTTAATATTTAATTCTGTAAATACGTTGTTTACAACATCATCCATGCCAACTACTTGTTTAACTTTACCGTATTCACCAATCTTAACATTAAAGCTTTTACCTACAAAAGCTGCATATACCTTGGATAATTTATCTGAAGTTTGGGAAGCTACCTGCTGACTATTTATAGGTGTTTGTCCGTTTGGGGTACTACTTTTAATATCAATAGAATCAAAGGTTACCTTAATATCTGCATTTTTATTTTTATCAACGTTGGTAACATTACATAAATACCCCATCTTAGATTTAGTTTCTAATTCCAAGCTACTATCTTTTATCTTTTGAGAAACTTTTTCTTTTAAATCTACTTCAACTTTATATAAATTGCCTTTTTTTAATTTTAATGAAATATCCACAGACTTTTTTATACATCCATTAAGAAAAAGAATGCTGCAAATAAGTATAATATAAAAACCTTTATTTTTCTTCAATTAGTCTACCTCCAATCATTTATATTCTTTTCTATATACTTTAATTAGCAATATAGAAATTTAACATCTAACTTTTTCCTTTATAAATTAATACAAATTAATGCTTATATTATAGTGTTCCATAAATTTTAAGATTTTATAGAGTTTTATTTCGAAATGTAAAATAAAATGTTGAAATGCTTAAGGACCAGTGTTAGAATTAATTTACATTATTATTAATGTTTCCTATACTATTTTATTAATGGAGATAATTTCTATATGAATTTCAACGGTAAGATAATTAAACTCTTCTTTTTCATCTTTTTACTTTACTTTTTCTTTAATTCTCATGTAGTTTTTGCAAATACCACTGAAGAACCTGAAAAAAAAATTCTCATTTTGAATTCATATCATAAGGACGTAAAATGGTCAGATGATATAGTAGAGGGCATAAAATCATCACTAAAAGCTTCTGATATAAAATTTGATGTTCTCATTGAGTACATGGACACAAAGAAGTTTTTTGGAGAAAATTATATAAAAAGTCTTTATGAAATGTATAAAGGCAAATACAAAAATAGTAAATTCGATACAATTATATCTATCGATAACGCTGCCTTTGATTTCTTAAGAGAATATTCAAAGGATTTATTTCCAAACACTCCAGTAGTTTTTTGTGGAGTTAATTATTTCAAAGACTCAATGCTTGAAAATAACAGCTTATTTACTGGTGTAGTCGAAAATATACCTATAAAAGACACTCTAGATATAGCTCTAAAATTACACCCAAGCACGAAAAATGTAATTATTATAGTTTCTAACTCTGCTACAGGAAAAGCAACTAGAAATGCACTAAATGAGATTCTTCCTTATTATGTAAAAGTTTTTAATATCCCTTTCACCATTACAGAAAATTTTAATCTGGTTAATGATAAGGAATATTTGAAACAGCATTCAAAAGACACTATTGCCTTACTACTTTCAGGTTATACAACTGACTACCAAGCTAATATTATGACAGAAAGTGATGGAGATATAATATTAACTGACATTCCAATACCTGTTTACGCAGTCTGGGATTTTTTGTTAAATCACGGGGTAATAGGTGGCAAATTACTATCTGGTAAATCCCATGGAGAAGTGGCTGGCCTCTTAGCAAGTAAAACCCTTATGGGTATAAAGCCTTCCCATATACCAGTTGTAAAAAATAGTGATTCTCAATACGTTTTTGATTACAGGCAATTGCAGAAATATTCAATAAAGTCAACTTTTTTGCCTAGTGATAGTATCATTAATAACCTACCAATAAAATCTTATAATATTCCTACACAATTAATATGGTTCTTTGCAATTCTTATCATAACCCTTCTCTCCTTCTTGATTCTTAATATTTCTGAAAGAAGAGAAGCAAAAGCAGCCCTAATAGAGAGCGAAGAGAGGCTTCGTACATTAATTAATACCTTTCCAGCTTTAATATGTTTAAAAGATAGTAAGGGAAGATGGCTTGAAACAAATAAAGCTGCAATAGAATTTTTTAATTTGGATCCGAGATTGTGGAAAGGAAAAACAGATAAAGAACTATTAGAATTAAACAATGTTTATATAGAAGGCATTTTAAAATATCAAAATTTTGACAACTTAGCGTTTAAAAAAACTCAGGTTACAAAACACACAGAAGTTTTTAAAAAAGATAATGAAGAGGAAAAGATTTTAGAAATTATAAAGATGCCAATAATAGACTCTAAAAATAATGGTAACAGTTTAGTAATTATTGGACAAGATATAACAAGCTTAGTAAAAGCACAAGAAAATAAAAGACTATTAAATGAATTAGTAGCCTATGAAAATTTAAGAACAGAATTTTTTGCCAACCTATCCCACGAGCTTAGAACTCCACTTAATGTAATCTTAAGTGCTCTTCAATATGTAGAATTAATTGATGCTAATTATAACGAGCATCAACATAATAATTTAGAAAGTTATGGAAAATATACATCTATTATGAAGCAGAACTGCTATCGCTTAGTTAGAATCGTAAATAACTTAATTGATATAACTAAAATAGACTCAGGATACTTTGAACTTGACTTAGAAAATTATAATATAATAGAAGTTATAGAAGAAATTTCATTATCCGTTGCCTCTTATGCAGAAACCAACGGTTTAAGCTTAATCTTTGACACAGATGTAGAAGAAAAAATAATAGCTTGCGATGCAAATATAATTGAAAGAATTATATTAAATCTTATATCTAATGCTATTAAATTCACAGATTCTGGTGGACAGATTTTAATTAATGTTTATGATTTATCTGATACCATTCAAATCTCTGTAAAGGATACTGGTATTGGAATAGAAGAAGATAAGCAGTCTTCAATTTTTGAAAGATTCGTTCAAGTAGACAAGTCCTTATCTAGAAATAGAGAGGGCAGTGGTATAGGACTGTCCCTAGTAAAATCACTAGTGGAGCTTCATGGAGGAACAATTGAGTTAATAAGTGAGTTTAATAAAGGAAGTAACTTTATAATAAGTTTACCAGTGTACATTATTCCTGATAAAGAGATCAAACTTTATTCAGATACTGTTAATCATCTTTCTAGCGAAGAAAAAATAAACATAGAGTTTTCAGATATTTACTAGCACTCATATTGATAAATTAAATTATTAATGATAAAAATCTAGCCATCAATGATGGCTAGATTTTGTAATTGATCAGAAATACATTTAATAAATCATCATACAGTTATAAAATCATCCTACGCTTAAGAATAAAATTACAATACCCTTTAGCCATAAATTCTTTTTATATAAGGCAATAAGTACTTAGAAGTTATTCCTACAAAGAATCCAGTTCCTATAGCAGCTACCATAAGTATAGGCAGATAAGTTACAATCATTGCATTTTGGATAACTAAAGCAGCAACTATTATTTGGCCTATATTATGTGAAACCGCTCCAATCATACTTATCCCAATTGTACTTACATTATCTTGTCCAAGTTTTTTTACAAAGTACATAGCAACAAAGCTTAAAAGTCCTCCAGCAATACTATATAAAAAAGAGGATAGACTTCCCCCAAATAAAGTTGATAAAATAACTCTTAAAATTACAATTAATAATACTTCTTTAAAACTAAACATATAAAGAGCTACTAAAGTAACAATATTACTTAAGCCAAGCTTTGCCCCTGGTGTTATAAAAGGTAACGGTAACATTCTTTCGAACATATAAAGAACTAACCCTTGGGCAACAAGTAAAGATATTAAAGTTAGTTTTTTAGTTTTATTCATATATTCTCACCTCATTGTGATACTTCATCTACTTCATTTTCACTACTCTGCCCCTTTATCTGAATAACAACCTTATGAGGCAAACAAACTAATACGTTCCCTACCTTGTCTTTAAATCCATCCTTAACACAAACCTTATCTGGACAGTCAGCATCTACTATTCTTACACCGCCATTTTCTATTTGTACAATATTCTCTCCTAAATCAGTTTTTATATCTATTTCTTCCTTAACTTTATTGTCATTTATTGAAACCTTTTTATACAACTGTCCCTTAACGTATATTTCTATATATTTGTTGTCATAGTCTTTATTAAAAGCAAACTTAAAGGTGATTCCTAAAACTATGGCAATGATAACAAAAGAAGCTACTATAATTTTGTCTAGCTTTTTCATCTTTTCCTCCATTTCTAGTATAACTAACTTAATAGTTATTTTCACATAATATAATATTATCATCTATAAGATACTTATTCAAATAGTACTTTTGTATATTGTAAAAATTGACTTTTATACTATAGGATAGTAGAATTAAATAGTATAATTAAACTTTTTATGGCAATAACTAATTTAATTTGGAGGCACATAATGTTTAAATTGAAGAAAAGTATAGTATTCCTCATATTATTAATTATTATATCTATTACATACACAGGCTGCTCTAAAAAACAAGCAGAACCCACTTCTGTTGAGCCAATTTCGAAAGAAGGAATTGTTCTTGGAACTGTTTGCAAAGTTACTATTTATGATGAAACCTCCAGGGATGTTCTAGAAAAAGCCTTTAATAGAATTAGTGAAATTGAAGATAAGATGACAATAAACAAAGAGACAAGTGAACTTATTAATGTAAATTCAAAATCTGGGAAAGAGTATGTTAAGGTTTCTAGTGATACCTTTGATGTTATAAAGAAAAGTTTATATTATTCGGAAATATCTAAGGGAAAATTCGATATATCCATAGGCCCAATAGTAAAACTTTGGAATATTGGTACAGATCAAGCTCGTGTTCCTTCTGATACAGAAATAAACGCAAAACTTCCTTTAGTAAATTATAAAAACATTCTGCTTGATGAGAAAAACGAAAAAGTAATGCTTAAGGAACCAGGAATGATTATAGACTTAGGTGCTATAGCAAAAGGTTATGCTGCTGATGAGGTAGAAAAAGTACTTCTAGCAAATGGAGTAAAACACGCTCTAATTAACCTTGGTGGAAATATTTATGCTATGGGATCCAAGCCTGATAACACCAAATGGAAACTTGGCATTCAGGACCCTGAAAGCACTAGGGGAGAATATCTAGGTATTATAGAAGTGGAAAATAAATCTGTTGTAACTTCAGGAGTTTATGAAAGATACTTCGAAAAGAATGGAAAGAGATACCATCATATTCTTGACACCCATACAGGCTACCCAGTAAATAATTCCCTTGTAAGTGTTTCAATCATTGCAGATAAATCTGTAGATGCTGATGGGCTTTCAACAAGTACCTTTGCTTTAGGTCTAGACGACGGTATGAAGCTTATTGAATCCCTGAAAAATGTAGATGCAGTTTTCGTAACTTCTGACCACAAAGTGTACGTTTCTTCAGGTCTTAAGGGCAAACTTAACATTACAAATTCAAAATATATATTTCAAAACTAAAATAATCTATATTAAAACCCTAAAATATTCATTTTATGTTTTAGGGTTTTAATATTGCAGTTTGCTGGTAATTATTGTAATATTATCATATACATGGTTCCTTTCTTCACGAACTTTAATTTATTATTTTGAATAAATTTTCTCCTTCAGTAATACTATTTAATAATAAACCTATAAATTTCAAAAATTCAAGTAAATTTTAAGGTCAATTAAGGGACTGTCCCTGAATGGTGGTGATGCAAATGCTAAAAAAACAAATACTAGCTATGGTTTTGGCAGGTGGACAAGGTACTAGACTAAAGGTGTTAACCATGAATAATGCAAAACCTGCCGTCCCCTTTGGTGGAAAGTACAGAATTATTGATTTTACCCTTAGTAACTGTTCAAATTCTGGAATAGACACCATAGGCGTTTTAACTCAATATCAGCCTCACATATTAAATGCTCATATAGGTATTGGAACTCCTTGGGATCTTGACAGAAATAGCGGAGGTGTAACAATACTCCCTCCCCATATAAGAAATGATGGTGGCAACTGGTACATGGGAACAGCGGATGCAATCTTTCAAAACATAAACTTCATCGACAGATATGAGCCTGAGTATATTCTTGTGCTTTCTGGTGACCACATATATAAAATGGACTATTCTCAAATGCTGAAGTTCCATAAGAAAAAAAACTCTGATGTTACTATCGCAGTAATTGATATTCCAATGGAAGAGGCAAACCGTTTTGGAATCATGAATTCAGATGAATCCAATAAAATATTTGAGTTTGAAGAAAAGCCACAAAATCCAAAGAGCAATAAAGCTTCCATGGGAATATACATTTTTAATTGGAAAATTTTAAAAAAGTTTCTCATAGAGGATTCCCGTGATGAAAATTCATGCCATGACTTTGGTAAAAATATAATACCAAAACTACTGATTTCCGGTTATGACCTCTATGCATTTCCATACAAGGGCTACTGGAAAGATGTAGGCACCATAGAAAGCCTTTGGGAAGCAAATATGGACTTGCTTAATCCTGAAAATGAGCTAAATATTCATGACAGAGATTGGAAAATATACTCTGTAACTCCCACTCTGCCCCCTCAGTATATAGGAAGTAAAGCAAAAGTTTTTAATTCCCTAATTGTTGAAGGTTGTTCTATTTTAGGAACTGTGAATAATTCAATCCTATTTCCCGGAGTGCAAGTAGGAGAAAATTCAATTATTGAAGACTCTGTAATAATGTCTAATACAAAGATTGGGAATGATGTCGTTATTAAGAAAAGCATAATTGGAAGCGACACAATAGTCAGAAGTAATAGTATCATTGGAAACTCTAAGGATATAACTGTAATTGGCGACTATGAAGAAGTGAAAATTAATTGTACAATTAAATAATTTAGGAGGATAGCAATATGCTAAAAGAATATATGGGTATTATAAGCCTTAATGAGGATGACTCTCATATAAAAAGTCTAACCAGCAGTAGACCTCTTGCAGCAATTCCCATTTTCGGAAGATATCGAATAATAGATTTTGTTCTTTCTAACATGGTTAATGCAGGAATAACTAACATTGGCATATATACTCAAGATAAATCTAGATCCCTGCTTCACCATTTGCAGTCAGGAAAGCCTTGGGACTTAAACCGTAAGATAAATGGACTATTTCTATTTAACTTCAACTTTTCTGATATTAAAACAAATGACATTTACCTTTTAAAGGATAATATAGACTACCTATATAGAAGCAAACAAAACAGTATTATATTTTCATCTTCAAATATGATATGCAACATTGATTATAAAAAAGCAATTGAATACCACGAGAAGGAAGGCTCTGATGTAACGATAATTTATAAAAAAGTCCATAATTCAGAATGCAGCTTTACCAACTGCAGTATCCTTAATTTAAGTTCAGATAATAAGGTAATAAGTATTGGGAAAAACATAGGTGTTAATCCTATTTGCAATATATCAATGGACATGTTTATTATGAAAAAGGAACTTCTATTAGATATTATTAAAGAATGTATTTCAACTGGTAATTATAAATCTATTAAGCACTGCTTATATTCTAATAATCTAAATTTAAATATAAAAGGATATCCTTTTAATGGATACTTAGAATGCGTGAACTCCTCGAATTCATACTATAAGATTAATATGGATATGTTGAATCAAAAGATAAGCAGAGAGTTATTCTTCGGTACAGGACTTATATATACCAAAGGACAGGATGCTCCTCCAACTAAATATGCAGAAGGCTCTGCTGTATCAAACTCACTGATTGCCAATGGTTGCATAATTGAAGGCTCTGTAAAAAATAGCATCATCTCAAGAAGAGTAGTAGTTGGCAAAGGAGCCAAACTAGATGGCTGCATAATACTTCAAAACTGTGAAATACGTGAAAATGCTAAGCTAGCTAGGGTTATTATGGATAAAAACGTAGTTATAGAAAAAAACAAAGAATTAAAGGGGGATATTCAGTTCCCAGTAGTTATTGAAAAAAACTCCTATTGTTACTCTCTGGCAAAACATGCATAGATTAAACTTAAAATACTGTATATATGGCTATGTTTTAAATCAATGTTACTTTTTACATTCTTTTAAAATATAGCTTTTCATTTTCACAATTTCATCACAATTACACCACAGTTTAATCAAATTACTTTGTTAACATTACATTATAGTAATTATTGATTAATTAAATTGTGAGGTGTAATAATAATGAAAAACAAATCAAGATGGATAATCTCCATAATATTTTTAATCTTAGCTCCTATCATTGCTGTAATGCATCAAATAAAAGGCGGCGGTCCTGAAGGTTCTCCTTCTGTAGATGCTCTTTGTCCCTTTGGAGGACTTGAAACCCTCCCTACCCTTTTTAGCTCTGGTGAATACATTCCAAAAATTACCCCATCCGCATTTATATTACTCATAGCAGTAGTAATTTTAACTTTTATACTTGGAAAGGCTTTTTGTGGCTACATCTGTCCCCTAGGAACAATTCAAAGCTTGATGAATAAGCTGGCTAGAAAACTGCACATAAAACAGATCAAAATACCTGAAAAACTTGATAAGCCTTTAAGATTGGTTAAATATTTTGTCTTATTTTTAGTTGTATTTCTAACCTATAAAGCTGGAGAATTAATCATAAGACCTTATGATCCTTGGGCAGCTTTCATGCACTTAACTTCTGGAACAGAAGTATTTGAAGAGTTTTTAATAGGAGTGATTATTTTAATAGCACTTCTTATAGCATCAATGTTTGTTGAAAGAGCTTTCTGTAGATACTTGTGTCCTCTAGGAGCGGCTTTATCAATAACCTCTAGATTTAGAATATTTAACATAAAAAGAAATCCTTCTTCTTGTATTAACTGCAAAGCTTGCACAAGAAATTGCCCTATGGGATTAGATGTCCTCTCCTCAGATTCTGTATCAAAATCAGAATGTATTTCCTGTGGTGAATGCATAAGTACCTGTCCTGTGAATAATACATTAGAAAATAAAAAAGGTAAGCTTATCTTATCACCAAATAAATCAGCCTTAATAGCAATTCTTTCCTTAGCCTTAATGATAGTAGGTACACTAGCTACTGAAAACTTCAAAACTTCTTTATCTAATACAGAAACCTTAAGTCAGGAAGGAGTTCTAAATCCTGAGAATATTAAGGGGTATATGACTATAAATGATGTAGCTAAGGAATTCAATTTGCCAGTAGAGAAACTACTAGAAAAATCTAATTTACCAAAGGATACAGATTTAAACACTCCTATGAAAGATTTAGTAGAAGTCTTAGCTTCTAAGGGAGTTGAATTTGATACCTCTACCATAAGGGAAACAGTGGAGGAATTACTGAAATAACTACTAAAGTAAAAAAATTTAATTAAAATAAGATTAAACAAATAAGAGGACTGTCCCCTAATAAAACCTTGATTTTATTAGGGGACAGTCCTCTTAAGTAATTCATTTTAAAAACCCAAATACAACAAATATAATCCTAGAAATATTACTAACACTCCTAATGCAAGTTTCAATACCATCCCAAAAGTCCTAGTCTTAGTTGACGCACTAAGCTGTTCAACGAGACCCACAGAGGTTCCCGCTAAAAGTATTAGAAGGGAGTGTCCCATAGAATAAAGCAGGAGCATGAAGATTCCAATTAATATATTTCCCTTTTGAGCTACAAAAGCCAGTATGGCTGCAAGTACTGGAGTTGAGCAAGGAGAGGATAATGCACCCCCTAGAATTCCTAGGAAAAATGCCCCAAGAAAGCCTCTTCTTTTGCTAGGTAGCTTGCAGCTTTTTTCAGCCCCGTCCCCGATTACTCCTGTAAGTCTTAGTCCTGCTAAAAGCATAACTAAGCCTAGAATTAGATACCACCACTTACCTGATAAGTTCATAAACTGTCCTATTATAGAAAAAATAATTCCTAAGGTAGTGAAGGTTATGATTAAGCCTATAGAAAAAAATAGTGAATATTTAAAAGCTGTTTTCTTGTCCTTAACTCCTGCTTCTCCTACATAACCTACAATAAGGGGAAGTGTAGATAAAACGCAGGGACTAAAGGAAGATACAATCCCTGCTAAAAAAGAAATGCCTAAGGCGAAATATATATTATTAGAAATCAGGTTCCCGAAATTACTAAGTAAATCTCCCATTACTTCACTCCCATTTGACTTAGTATATTTACTATCTGAGCTTCTTCAAGTATCCCTTCATGTCTTATAAGTTGCTGTCCCTGTTCATCTAAAATTACAATTGTGGGTACAACTCTAACAGAATAATCATTTGCTAGCTGCATTGCCTGCTTCTCAATACTTTTATCATCTAGATAAACTACTCCTGTTATAATTTTATTGCCGTATTTTTTATTTATGCTCTCCATAATAGGATACATAGCTCTGCAAGCGGGACAAGTTGAAGTTGATAATTGCATAACTACAACCTTTTTTATTTCTCCATTTTTAACCTTTATAATTTGATCTACATTTTCAGTTATTTTTGAACTATTGTCTACTGTATTCTTTGAACTGAAATTTTTTCCGTAATAGATTCCTGCAATAGCTATTATTATCAAGACTACAATACCTATTTTCATAGACTTTTTCATGTACATGACCTCCCATCCTATACTGCAGCTTCTTTAGGTAAAGTTATAGTAAAAGAACTACCCTCTCCTAGTATGCTTTCTACCTTTATTTCCCCTTTATGAGCTTCAACCATGGATTTTACTATGGTGAGTCCAATACCTGTCCCTCCAGTTTTCCTTGTCCTTGATTTATCTGCTCTATAAAAACGTTCAAATATATATGGTAAATCCTCCTCAGCTATTCCTATGCCTTTATCCTGAACAGATATTACTACATTATTTTCTTTTTCAAAGGCAGTAATCATAACCTCTCCTTCTTCATTGGAATAGTTATAGGCATTAGAAAGTAAATTATAAATAATCTGCTTTATTTTATCCTTGTCCATGAAAACCACTAAATCATCATCAATATTTTCTATTATACTAAGCTTCTTTTTACTATAAAGAGGCTTATAAACCTCTACAACCTTTTTTAATTCAATTGATAAATTAAAACTTGATTTATTCAGCACTAGATTTGCCTGCTCCAGCTTTGCTATATCTTGAAGTCTCTCTACTAGCTTTGTAAGTCTAAGTATCTCTTCATGACAGCTGTTCAGTTTTTCCCCTGTAGGTTGCCACACTCCATCTATAAACCCCTCCACATAGTTCAAAAGTGTAGTAAGTGGCGTCCTTAATTCATGAGCCATATCAGAGGTTAGCCTTTTTCTAAGTGCTTCCTGCATTTGAAGTCCCTCTGCTAGATAATTCATAGACTGTGATAACTCATTAAGCTCTAAAGTTGAGGTCTGTACCTTTGATCTTATATTAAAGTTTCCCCTCTTCATCTCATTTGCAATTTTATTTATTTGAACTAAAGGCGTTGTAATCTGCTTTGACAAAATCAAGCTCATAATAAGACCAAATAAAATGGCAAGTATTACTGAATATAATAGTACGTTATTTAACGTTCCTCTAAATTCCATGTCTTGTATTGTTGAATTATAGTTTCCTAAATATCCTATCCTTATAGTTCCTATAGCAGCATTATCTTTGTGAAGCTGATGCTCCTCCTCCACATATTCCCCTGCATTAAAGTTATACATTTTTCTCATAGGCCCACGTTTCATCATATTTTCCATAGCATCCTTATGCATTACGTAGCTATTACCGGAAGAGTAAAGGATATTTCCCTTAGCATCCTTTACCACTATATTAAAGCCTTCAGCTTCAGCATATCCATTTAAGCTTTCTTTATCAATATTTATTATTCCTTTACTTTGATCATATGAATTTTCCACAAGCTTTATTATCTTATCGGATTTTTCCTTTAGCTGATTTTCAAGATATGAGTTAAAGCTCTTGTCAATCATGCTATTAGCCATAATGCTAGTAATAATATATGAACCTACAACTACTATAAAAAAACTCAATAAGAGCTTTTTAAATAAAGATACGTTCTTCATTTTTCACCTCCAAATTTATATCCTACACCATATATGCTAATGATGTATTTACATTCCTTTGGATTATCCTCTATTTTGTGTCTAATATTTTTTATATGGGTGTCTACGGTTCTATCAAAGCCTTCAAAATTTGTCCCAAAAGCCTTTTCCAAAAGTTGATCTCTTGTAAATACTTGACCTGGACTGGCAAGAAGTATATTAAGCAGCTTAAATTCGTTAGGAGTTAAGTTTACTATTTTCCCTTGCTTCTTAACCTGAAACTTTTTAATATCTACCTCTAAATCCCCATCATTAAATACTAAAATATCTGCAAGAGGACTCTCACCCCTGTAGCTTCTCCTTAAAAGAGCGTTAATTCTTCCCACAAGCTCTCTTGCACTAAAAGGCTTAGTTAAATAATCATCTGCCCCAATGGCCAGCCCCTGTATTTTATCCTCTTCCTCAGCTTTTGCAGTTAGCATTATAATTGGAACATCTGAAAAGGTCCTTATTTTTCTGCAAACCTCCTCACCAGAAAGCTTAGGCAGCATCAAGTCAAGAACCACTAAATGAATTTTTTCTTTCTTAAGTATATCTAATGCAGCCTCTCCATCTATTGCTGTGCGTACTTGAAAGCCATCCTTTTTCAAATAAGCTTCTACAATCTCTAATATTTTTATTTCATCATCCACAACTAATATGGTTTTAGCTTCCATCTCTCTACCACCTATTCAAAGTTTAAAAGCATGCAGTTATTTAATTCTGCATGCTAATAAATTAATTATACATTTATTTTACTACTTTAGTAAGGCTTCTTTTCTTTTTAAATAATCTTCTTCACTAATTTCTCCATTAGCAAGCTTAATATTTAAAATGTTCAATGCCTCATTGTTTACACCATTATTTATTGTATTTTGTGTTGTATTCGCATCTTTTTTAATATATTTAACAACTAAAAATACTAAAATAGCTATAACTATTAGGAAGAAAATTCCCATAATAAACATTCCTGCCCCCATTCCTCTACCTGCTCCAAAAGCACCATAGCCACCGCCATAAGCTCCAAAGCATCTTGCAAATCCAAACATTCTATTCACATCCTTTCTCTTGTTTTCTATATTTAAATTGTATTCCACAAATGTGAAGGAATTTTGTAGAATTAAAAAGAACCTATAAAATTAATTATAGGCTCCTTTTATATATGTTAATGTGTGTGGTGGTAACTAAGTATTATTTATTTTTTTCTCTTACTTCTTTAGCTTTTTCAATTCTTTCTTTTACTTGTTCCTTCTTTTCTTTAATTTGCTCTCTAGCTTTTTCTATGCTTTCTTGCACTTTAGCATTTTCTTTTTCTTCACTTACTTTTGTCTCTTGTGTTTCTTGACCAGCTTTAGTTTGTGCAGTTTCTGTAGCTTTTACCTCTGTTTCTGCTGTAGTATTATCTTCTTCTACAGTCTTATCTTCTGTATCCTTTGTATCCTTAACTTTTTCCTTGCTGTCTTTAACCTTCTTGTCAATTACGCCTTTTCCTACTCCATTGTTTGTCTTAGTAGCTTTAATTGCTTCTTTTGCTTCTTCTTTTGTTATAGTTCCAGCTTTAACTTCTTCTATAAGTTGTTTTTTCAATTCTATACTTAATTTTTTATTTTCTTTATTTACTGTTTTAGTAAGTACAAAAGCATCCTTTAAATCATTCTTTACTTCAAAGAATGTTGCCTTAACAGCCTTTAACTCTTCTTCTGCAGCTTTAACAGCAGCTTCATCTCCGCTTTGTTTTGCTTCTTCAACCTTTGCAGCAGCGACCTTTAGCTCTTCTTTTGCAGAATTTAATTCTAATCTTGTTGCAACCATTTGAATAATAGCATCTTTCTTAGCTGTCTGCAATTCTATTACATCTGCAATAATAGCCTTTGCACTATCTGAAACCTTTTCTTGTATAGCTTTTAGCACTTCTATAGACTTCTCTTGTCTTGCAAGTAATCTTTCTTCTAATGCTTTTAAAGCTTCAGTCTTTTCTGCATCTATTTTTGTATCATCTTCTGAAACTGTAGTATCACCAGTTGTAGTAGTGCCTGTTGTTGTACCTGTAGTTGATGTTCCAGTAGTTGTAGTTGAATCTGTTGCAGTACCAGTAGTTGTACCTGTGGTAGTTCCAGTTGAAGGCTCTGTAGTGGTTCCAGTAGTACCTGTTGTTGCAGTTGAATCTGTAGCTGCAGTACCAGCTGTTGTATTATCTGCAGTAGCTGTTGCTAAATCTTGTCCTTCAGTAGCTGCTACTACATCTTGAAGAGCTGCATTAGCTTCCTGCATATTCTCACTGTATGCTTGTATTGCAGTATTAGCTAAATCTTCTTTACCTTCACTTGTCATAACTTCAGCTTCCCCAAGTCTTTCTTCTGCTACATCTGTAATTACTTCAACCTTCTTCTCATCATCAAAGGTTAATGCTATTTTCGCATCATCAATCGCTTTATCTACGCCATATAATATGCTGTCTGGAGTAATACCTGCAGCACTTGTTAAAGATGCCTCTCCTTCAGCAAATGCCATTCCTGTTATACTAGTCATTACAACTAAAGTTGCTACAAAAATTCTCAATCTTTTCATTTATGTTACCTCCAATATTTTATATTATTTTATTATTTTTTACTTTATGTATTTTCCCTTTTCGCCTATATGTACGGAAAAGATTTTTGGTTTTGGGGGGGTGGTGTGAAAAACTTTTTGATTATTGATGTAAAAATTTAAATTAATTAAACTATTCATTAAATCTCAATTAAAGTTACTTTCCAATTTATACGATATTATCTATATATAAGCAAATGGAAGGATGGGGTAATTTTGTTAAAATCAATCAATAGAAAGACAATTGTGGCCTTGGGATTGTTTATAGGACTCTCTCTTAAGCCTATAATCGCTAATGCGCAGGATATTGTTTGGGATAAAACTGTAGAAAAAGACAAGCCATGGACTATTAAATTTAATAAAGAAATAGTTTTTGATGAATCTACTAAAAAAGAAATATCAATAAAGGATAGCAAAGGGAATACTATAAATGTAAATATAACCCTTGGTGCAGATAATAAATCCATTAATGTTACACCGGGAGCATCCTATATCGAAGGGGAAACTTATAAGCTTATAATTGGTAATAACATATACGACAGAAAAAACATTAAATTAAAAGAAGGTTCCAGCTTAACCTTTAAAATGAATGGAGCTGCAAAAACTCAATCAGACTATATGACAAAAGCTATCGAAAACATAGTAACTGGATATTTCCAGACCGCAATAGAAAATACTACAAAAGCTATAGAAGCAGACAAAAATGATGTGGATGCTTACATATATAGAGCATATTGTTATTACAGAATTGATAAAAATTTAGATGCAGCCCTACAAGATATTGATAAAGCTTTTGCACTTGAACCAAACAGCTCTCGCGCATATTCCGTTAAAGCCTTTATAAATATGAGACTTATGAATTATCAAGAATCAAAATTATATTTAAGCAAAGGCACTGGCTTCACACCTAAAAATGCAGCAGAATATTATATGAGAGCACTAAACTATAACTTATTAAAGCAAAATGATAAAGCTGAAGCAGATATAAACAAGGTCATTGAAATGAACCCTAAAGCAACAGATGCTTATCCTTTCTTAGGATATCTATATGAAGTTAAAGGTGATTATGAAACTGCCCTTAATTACTACAATAAAGCTATAGAAATGGATCCTAATTTAGGAGAACCTTATGAGTATAGAGGAGAGCTTTATAGCCAACTTGGTGAATATAACAAAGCTCTAAGTGATTTAACTAAATCATTACAGCTTGGAACTACTGAGTCAACTGCTTATTACTTTAGAGGTGCAGTTTACTATAATGTGAGAAACTACACTAATGCCGTAGAAGATTTCACTAAGTCCATAGAAATAAAAGATAAATCCTATGACGCATACCTTATGAGGGGACTAGCTTATTTTAACTTATTACAGTACGATAAATCAATTACTGACTTAACTAAAGCAATTTCTTTAAATCCAAATAGAGTAGACGCATACAGTGCAAGAGGAACAGCATATTGTGTTTTAGGGAAATATGCTGAAGCCATAAATGATTTTAAAGTTTCTACAAGCATGGTGGATAATTTTTATGATTATGATTATCTTGGAGTGGCTTATGGTGAACTAGGTCAATATGAAAATGCTCTAGATGCTTATACTACAGCACTAGAAATTGCAGATACTGATGACACTATATCAGCAGAATCCATATCATCTACCTTTAAGAAAAGAGGAGAAATATATATATTATTAAAAGACCTTGAGAGTGCTCTAAGTGATTTCGATAGTGCCTTGTATTTCAATGAAAATAATAAAGAAGCATTAGATTATTATAATTTCTTAACAGATAAATTGAATATGTCAATCTAAAGTTGACATACTTTTGAATTCTCCTTTCTCCGGGTCGAGTAGACGGGGTCTCACGACCCCAATCCCTCACAGAACCGGACTTGCCCTATTAAGGCATCCGGCTCTTCACTTCATCATTTACATTACATAGCTACTTCCTACGCCTAAATCAAATATACTAATATTTACTTTCGCTTTTGGTAATGGATATTTCTTTAAAAACAGGCTAAATTTATTCCAGTCAAAGCTCCTTTTCTGACTTCTTCGGTTTAACCATTTAAAAATTAGCTTTCTAACTTCATCAATGAAATTGCCTACAGACCTACGGTTATCTGTTATCCCGTAATAATTACAGTGTCCTTGTATTTTAGCTTTTATGGTTTTCATAAATTGTTTAATTGGAATTATCCTGTTTTCCTTCATCCACTCTTTACACCTTAATAAACTTGCTTTATATTTCTTCTTACTAGTTTTCCTTTTTACTCGTTTTCTTCCGTTCTTATCTTTACCAACATAGTGAGTAAAACCAAGAAAGTCAAAGGAATTCTCTCCTTTATCATCGTCATCATTGTTGTTGTTTTTCTTTAATTCAATAATTTTGGTTTTCTCTTCTGCTATTTCAAGATTAAACTTGCCTAATCTTATTATGAGCTCTTCATAGAATTTCTTTGCATCTTCTTCATATTGGAAACAAAATACACTATCATCAGCATATCTTACCATGTATGCTTCTCCATTACAGTTTGCCCTTACTATTTTCTCAAACCATAAATCCATCACATAGTGCAAATATACATTCGCTAAAAGTGGAGACAAACATCCACCTTGAGGCGTTCCTTGTGGTGTATCGTACTTAATACCTGCTTCAATTATTCCTGCTTTTAACATTCTTGAAATAAGTCTAAGCATATTAGTATCTTCTATCCTATGTTCTATAAATTTCATCATCCATTCATGATTCACATTGTGGTTGGTAGAAGGAAGCCTTGGTTTTACCCTTGTGCTTCCAGCCCCAAGCAGAACCCGGCGTGCAGTTTTTCCGCACCGGGCTCCCCAAAATGACTTGCGATTGCTTTATTAAATATCCGCATGTATTAATTCTGGATAAGGTAATTTAAACCATTCTCTGGTACTTAAATAAGACCAGTATAATCTATGCCTTTGACTTCTTCGTCTAAGTGACCTAATCCATTGATTAACAACTTCTTGGCGAATGAACATAAGTTTATTTCGACAGTGGTATAGCGAGAAATATTGATAGAATCCTCTCAGCATACTTGTCAGTTGCTTCTGTTGGTCTCTTCTTTTCCAATGAATATGCTCTTTAAGCCATTTGTGCGTTTTGTCCAGAAATTTTCTACAACTCTTAATTGTTGGCTTACGTATTAATGAAAACTGTCCATTGATTCCTACACCATTTATATGCCTGAATCCTAGAAAATCAAACGTTTCCGGCTTTTCATCATACTTTGCACTTCTTTCTCGTGCATATCTACCAAAGGAAATAAGTCTCGTCTTTTCCTCTGCAAGTTCTAAATGAAACTTGTTCATTCGATACTTTGAATATTTCTCAAACTTTTCTGCATCTCTTTTATATTGAAAGCAAGCCACATAATCATCAGCAAACCTTATCAGGTATGCTTCACCTTGTGCATATGCTTTATATTTCTTTGCAAACCATAAGTCTAAAACATAATGAAGATAGATGTTTGCAAGTATAGGGCTGATTGGCCCGCCTTGCGGCGTTCCTTCTGTATTTATTGTAACTACTCCATTAACCATCACACCTGCTCTTAGCCATTTTCCTAACATACTAATTATTACAGGGTCAGCTATTCTCAGTTTTATCATTTTCATAAGCCACTGGTGGTTTATATGATTAAAATACCCTCTAATATCAGCCTCATATATAAATCTTACTTTCTTCTTTACTATGCATTCTCTTAGTGTTTTGAGTGCTTGATGTGGATTTCTTCTTGGTCTAAAGCCATATGAGAAATCCATAAATTCTTGTTCATATATGGACTCCAGAATCCTTGCTACCGCACGTTGTACAAGCCTATCTTCTACAGTAGGTATGCCCAAAGGTCGTGTTTTCCCATTGCCTTTCGGTATCTCTACACGCCTTACCGGTGGTGCTTTATATTTCTTTTCTTTCATTCTCTCCCATATATCTTTTACTCTCTCATCAATGTTATATTCAAATTCTTTAGTTGTCTCTCCATCTACGCCACTTGCTCCTTTCCTATTCATCATTTTCCAGGTTTCTTTTAGAAATTCTGGCGTTATGATATGGGCCAATGACGTAAATACTGCTTTCTTATCTTTATGAGCTTTAATCGCTATCTCATCCAATTTTGTTAACATATTTATCTACCTCTGTTTGTGCAGTTTATGTTTCCTTGTTGAGAGCTCATTTTGTCCTGTCGCTTCCCCATGTACGTGGCTTTCCCACGCTCCGAGTACTATCAACAGGTCCGACTCCCGCCACAGCTTCCGCTTGCTTGTGGATGGTCCTTTCGGCTTGCGTACTCTGCATTTGCAAAGACCATGACGGGTCTCCCGGGTTCCTTGACAATTCCATTTCATCCATGCCATGCTCTCAGACCCCGCCGGAGTCTCCATTTCCCTTGCCTTTATCGGGAAATTACTATAGCCTTCCAAGTATTCGACCTTGTCGGCCTCCGGACGTAATAACGAGGCTCAATCGCTTCACTTGCGTTACGGCCTAGATTCGCTCTGTCTACGCTTAGTCTTTGTCGTTACCTTCATAAACCCAAGACTCGATTTTAGGTGAGGCGGCTATACCTCTTTCCTAAGTTGGAATTTCACCAACTGAAATTGCCCGGCTTAGCCCGGCGCACCAAAGAATCCTCGTATATCAGCATCTACTACATAATGAATTTGCCTTTTGTTCACTATTTTATCCAATAATTTCAATGCATCATGGCACCCTCTTTCGGGTCTAAACCCAAATGAACATTCCATAAAATCTTGCTCATATACTGCACTTAATATTTTTGCTGTAGCGGTTTGTACTAGCTTGTCTTCATACGAAGGAATACCAAGAGGTCTTTTCTTATCTGTTCCTGGCTTTGGTATGTATATTCTTCTGGCTGGTTGTGGTTTATATCCTTGTCTTTTCATTTGTGCTACTAATTTTTCCACATTTTCCTCTAGCCTTTCATTATACATTTCTTTCGTTACTTCATCCACTCCAGCTACTTTTCTTCCGCTCATTTCTTTATGGCTTTGTATTAGTGTCTCTTTGTTTATTAGGTGTATTAGCGATGTAAATCTTTCTTTAGGTTTAGCTTTTGCTACTTCTGCTATCCTTTCCAGTTGCGTTTCCATATGTTTTCCCTCCTCTGTGTGAAGCATATGTTTCTCTTTAAGGTCAATGTTGTGTAACCGCCTTCCCTCCATAGGAATTACTCTACTTCTTCGGTACTATGCAGTAATCCGACTCCCTGTTGCATTGGACATCCTTGCTTTGTTATCGCTTGGTTAATCCTACTTTCTCTGCGTAAAGAGCGAACAGGGTCTCCCAAGTTGACTGTATCATATCAGTGTATAGCATGCGAAGGTCTACGACCCCGAGGAAGTCCGTATATTCTCGCTTATCGAATATACGGATATTGCTTTCTACTCTGTCAACAGTATCAGCCTTCCCGATAGGTATTTCGAGGCTCAATTTCCTTCAGCTTTACGCTTTCCGCCTACTATCTAACTGTCTACGCTTAACATCATAAGTTACCCGATGATGTCCAAGACTCGCTATGAGTGGTTTGCTAAACCTTTCTCAGCGGGGTTCCCACCCGCTATATGATACGCCCTTATCTTGGCGCACTGACAGGCACCTTATAGGCAGGCACCTTATAGAGAGCGTTAAACACTCTCTGTAAATTGGCTTTCTATGATAAGAATTAGTTAGGAGAGGTAGTTCTGAGAAACCACCTCTCCTTTACTTCTATAATTCATAGCGTTTACATCTATTGAGAAATTTATTTAAATCTTCACCATTTCTATTCATAGCTTCTCTATATTCTGTAATATTATCTTCTGTAATAAGAATAGGATCAATATTATTCTCTAAGCATTGTTTTAATATAATAAATCTTCCTATCCTCCCGTTACCATCTTGGAAAGGATGTATTGTCTCAAATTCAAGATGAAACTCCGCAATTTCTTTCAATCCAACTTCTTTTAATTCATAATACCATTTAATTAAATTATCCACTCTACCTTCTACCTCATATGGCTGAGCTACCTTCCTATCTGTTCCTAGAATCATATTAGGTATTTTTTTAAAGCATCCTTTGAAGCCATAAGAATCATCTTTTGTATTATTCTTTAAAATTAAATGATACTCTAGGAGTAATCTTTTACTTAACTTTTCCCCAAGAGTATCTATAACAAAGTCAAATAGTCTAAGAGAATTTCTTGTTTCTATAATATCATCAAAAGAATGTTCTCCTTCTACCATGTCATATTGCATAAGGCTTAGTATATTCTCCAACGTAAATGTACTTCCCTTTGCCGCTTCTAAAATTTATTACGCCTGCCGGCAATTACTGTTAGTAACATGCTCTTAATACAAGTTTTTTAGTTTTTGTGATAAATATCCCTAAATTCTTTCTACACACATTATTTTATCACGAATCCTTAACCTCTCACGAGGTAAGTTCAAAGGCTGAAACTCTAGTTACAAAGGTTAATGGTAGTAACATTTTTTTAATATTACTACCATATTAGCATTATTTATCTGTTCACTTCAGCAATTCATGTTGTTTTTTTATACTTCAACTTTATCTTCAAACTCATATGATTCACAAAGCTTTGACTTAATAAGATTTACTGCTCTTCCAATCATTTTTAAGTATTCCTCTTTTTTGTATTCATTACTAAACCCTATATAACTAAATTCTGTTGAATTATCTATAAACAGACCATCGTAAACATTTTGTATCTTAACAAAAGCTTCATCAATTTCCTTATCATTGACTAGTTCTTCAGGTAAGTTATTATCTATCAATTCACCTTTTTCATTATATACCCAAACTGGATAGCAATGATAATCTAAATATATCTTTATTTTTAACACTTTCTTACCTCCTATTTCAAAGTGGTTGGATTAGCCCCAACAATGAATCCATTGTCACTAACCGTTATTGCAGTTGTATATTTATTCTTATTAAAGATTACTTCGTAGATTGGTCTCCCTGTACCTTTCCCTTGATATCCAACAATTTTTCCATTTGTTAGTGATTCCATTATCAAGTCTTGAATTTGATTTTGTTTTATACCTTTGTTTGCAAAGTCATTAGCATGATCTAAAATATGTTGCATACCAGCTTTAGAGTTACCAGTTTCAAGCCAAACTAATTTTCCATCAGCAGTTTTAGTTACTGCCAATACATTATCTGGATTATATTTCACTCCACTACTTGCAAGTTCATCAAGTAAGTCAGTAGATTTCCAACGAACTTCAGCTGTCCCTTTAGTCTTTTTCAAAAGTTCAGATATACCTTTTCCAACTTTTTCAGAACCTTCAGCTATTACACTTGAAATATTAAGATAATCCATGGTAGTAGCAACTCTTGTATAATGTACTTCCTCATAAATTTTATCTAGTTCATTTAATGACAATCGGGTAACATCAATTCCTTTTCTATATTGTAAATAGCTTAGTCTACTTACAAATTGCTCCCCTGCGTAAGCTCTGGAATCTATTTTTAATATTTGTAGTCTTTCCTCCGGCGAAGT
>Ga0209639_1001461_pt1 | contig 23356 bp, 12 predicted proteins | sample EPASupsiteHSE605_FD_187268 | JGI IMG/M metagenome (GOLD analysis project Ga0209639, IMG submission 187268) | Bioremediated contaminated groundwater from EPA Superfund site, New Mexico - Sample HSE6-05 (SPAdes) (version 2) | ecosystem: Environmental > Aquatic > Deep subsurface > Groundwater >...
CTATTCTTGTAGAATTCTCGAAAAACTTCACTATGAAACAACAAACATCCAATATTCACTTCATACTTGTCTCCATTATAAACAACAATTCCATCTTTCTCTTGACAACAAAGACGAAAACGAAAACTATCAACAATTCCAAAATGTGATTCCCATTCTCTCAACAGATTAATTACTCCAATCTGATCATTTCTATCACTAGGAATATCCCCTGACACAAGAAAATCAATGAAATGACAAAAAACATCAAAATCACACGAATCACTCAAAACAATTCGATCTTTTGTCGTATATTCATCTAGATACTTGTTTAAACACAACAAAAATCTCTTTTCAACATGTTTTGTTCTATCCTGACACTGAAACACAACTTCTGGCATCAACAAAAAAAATGCCAACTTTAACTCAAAATAAGTCTCCAGTTTCTTCTTTTTTAATCAGTAATTGGATTCGATACAAAGTAAGTAATAATTTAATCTGTTGATTCTCAAGTAAGCTCTGGCAAAAATGCTTAAAAAAAGCCTTTCTCAACTCTGAAAAAAAAAGATCAAGTGATTATCCGAATTTAATTTCAGGATCGGCACATAGATAATGTTATCAAGCACCACGACATTATAACAAAATCTTTTCAAAAAAGAATACAATCTTTAACAACAATGTTTCTTAAAACCTTGTCTTGATTTATGAGCAAATGATTCAATTGTATGTTTGAAATCGAATACAGTTGTTATTAACAAAACGCGTATTTACTAAATCAAATTATACAAATTAGCTAAACTTTGATGATGAAAAAGTTACCATTTGATGAAGATGCAATAACACTATCATTATCTTTGTTATATGACAATCGGCCAAGGGTTTCACTAAATTCACATTTTCTAACTTCTCGAAATGATACTGCATCTAAAATGACAAATATTGATCCATTAAATATTATAGCTAAATAATCCCTAAAAGCAGAAGACACAAAAGATATCATTGTATTAACACTGTGAGGAAATTCTTTTTGGATGAAATATACTCCATTAATAGTAAAATTCATTATTGTTGACCCATTATCATGATTCAAAGCAACAGATATCACACCATATTCATCAGAAATTACTGTATGAATCCCCCTATATTTTAATCTAGAAGGTATCTTAATCTCATTTGTAATTCGAAACTCTGGAACAATGTGGGTTCTTAGCATTAGTTGGGAATTAATGGAAACAACAATTCCAAAACAGCTTGAGGAGCACACAGATATGATCGGATTTGTATCAATAATAGAATAATATGATGCATTCAGTTTATCATTTATCACCCTCCATTGAGTAATGCAGCCTAAGGTACTTCCAGTAATACATGAAGATCCATGTAAGCACATTGATATTAATTTTCCATTATTTGGCCCATGATTGACCAAAATTACTGATTGTTTCTGATTATCATAAAATGATGGAAATGAATCACAAAAACGAAAATAGAAAAATGAATAGCCTTCGCCTTTCAAGAATCCAATGAAACAAGGATTTTTTGGAAGGAGAGATTTTGGAATACAGAGGGTTTCGAGCTCTACTGCATTTATTCCTGGTCTAGATAAGAATATCATTCCATTTATATTTAGTGAATATATTCTGCACCGATCAGATCCAAGGCATTTAATTGCTAATACAGGATATTGCCCACCCTGAACAGATATATTACTTGTACGTGGATAATTAGGCCCCTCATTTCTTGGAGGATGGGGACCAATAAATAACTGCTGAGGTATAGATCCTTTTTCTTCGAGCAATTTAATAATTGATTCTTTTTCGTTTTCAAAAAAAACATTATCCCATACATCAGGATACAGTCTATAATCATAAGAATTCATAAACCTATATGACATCATTCCTCTTTGTTTAAATCCCCATATCAAATCGATCCACTTATGAATAGAAACTGAGACGTTTGGGGATTCTAGAATCGCCCTATGATTGTAAACAATGGCAGGTGCTAATCTCCCTTTCTCTAGCCCTATATCGTTTGCAATACCTTGATTTAGAAACTCTGGAGAGCAAAATGCATCAGGAATCATTTCATATGTTTCGATTATTGATCTTCTTGTTAGTAAATAATTACTTATTGAAGAAAACTGATCTTTTCCACTGGAACAACTGATCTTGGAATATGGGAAGATATTACCAAGTAAATACTTGACAAATCTCTTCGACATCATTGATGTATCAAAAAGTGGAACATCATTCCCATCAAAACACTCTTTGGATTTTTCATTTTTCAAGTTCATGATGGCTTCATTATTCAAAAGTGCAACATTCTTTGACAAATCTCTTTGATTAACATAGGAGTTACCTGGTTGCTGAGATATATCCAACAAAGGATATATTGGGTAAAGCTCTTCATCAATGAAAGACCTACCAGAAAAAAGATTTAACCAATTAAGATAATCAAAATTGGATATTTGCTTTGATTTCCATCTTGAAGTTAGTTGAAGCCTTTCAATTTCAACTGATGAGATACTTTCTTGAAGAAATATGCAATTTGGTAGATTCATTTTCTTAATACTCAATATAAATGATGCAATTCCCAAACCAGGAAACCTAAATATATATCCCCTATATGTATTAGTATATATAATTACGCTATCTAAAACATGATATGTCCATCTCCAAAATATGCACTCAATTGAAGAAAGAAATATATTTATGATTGAGTTCTTGAATTCAAAAACGATTCTATTATCAAATAAATAAAAAATGCCAGGTTGTTTGGTTGCAATTTTGATTCTCTCACATTGTGAAGACCAGATATGTGAATTCTGTTTGATCTTTAAATAATTTTCCTTTCCCAAAAACTCTTGTGGCAATTCTGGATATATAATTTCAGGCTTTTTAATCGTCGAAAAAAGAATTTGTCTATAGTGTGAATCAAATCTGGATAATCTTAAGCATGGACCTTGAGTATAGTTCAAATGCTTAAATGGTAGATATTCAAACAAAAACTGTTGACAAATACTTTTCCATGTCCTTTTGAGATTTTTAAACCGAAAAATGGTTTCATGAACCATTTCTTCCTTTTGTGATGTAAAAGAAAAAGAAATTCCTGGAATTGTCTCAATATTTGATTCGAGTGTCTTCCTCAAATTATCTTCAGCTGAAGACACACCCTCGAATGATTCATAAAAAACGGAAAAACTATTGATATAAGATTGATATGTATCAATGCAATAGATTAAATTAATTGAATACTTTGTTAATAATACTGAAGATGTTTTATATTGCTCAATATTTTTTGCAATTTGAAAGAACATTGGAGATAAATCACCTGAGCTAATGAACAAATTTTCCGCTAAAAAATTTATATATGGAATTATTTCTGGCACATATTCAGGATCTTCTCGTAATACAAAGCTCATCACGTAAACCAATTGTCGAATTGTTGGAATTGGAATTCCTGGTTCTTTTAAACAATGAACTAATAAAATGGCTAAATTAATATCGTCCCATTTCCCATCATCAAAATACAGACCATATGAATGCTCCTGTGAATCTATTGGATTAGCCCTTATTGTTTCAACAAGTTTAAAGAAATCAAAATGAACATGATTCAAATTTTGGTTTTCTCTCGAAATTACTGATCTGTTATATCCAAAGAATAGAAATCTCACAACAACACGAACAAAAAGAACAATTTCTTCAATGATGTGCCTTTCAAAAATGACCAAAACCAAAGCACTAGCCAAAGAACTTTGGAAATTGTGGTAATCTCTTCTTGTGTATTTTGATACCATATCAATTAATGAAAAAGTATCTTCCAAAAGTTTAATATTGACACTGAGAAGGTTTACAAGTGAATAAACAAAATCTGGACATAATATAAGTGCAAATGAAACTAAAAAAAACAATGAAAATGAATCTATATTAAATGCTATCTGGCTTAGTGTTTGAGGCGTATTGAATAATGTTCCTAAAAATGATGATATAAAGTCGAATACACTTTTTTCACAATAAAATGCACTTATTATAACAAATGGAAGCATGTTAAATTGGATCGATGGGAAATAACCAGCAGATAGTAACTCATTGAAACTCTCATATTTTTGATTAACATAAGAATTACAGAATAATAGTGCATAATTAGCATTATCATTCTCTTCTCTGTCATAACATTCACCCAAATAATACAACACACAATCAATGTAACAATTCCTATTCTTAAAAGCAAATAATTGAACAATTAGAACAAATATCGAAGAATTGTTCAGAATTATTTTATCTTTGTTCGCAACAATCAAGGTTTGTATCTTTTCAGACTCAGATGGAATATCCAATGATAAAATATAGAAAATATGTAACATTTGGTATAGAAAAGCAGGATTTTCTTTGGAATTATCCATTAACATCAATAATTTGTTTAGAGAAGAATCAGAAATACAAGATTTAGATATAAAAATTAATATCGAAGAAATTGATGTCATTAAATCATTATCAAAAGAAGGAGACTTAAGTAAATCATGAGCAATACAAATCATATTATCAAAAGAAACATATTTCTGAAAGATGGAGAAATCAGATGACGAAACTTCGTTCCATTTCTTAATCAGATTGATAATGGGAAAACCGTCATAAGTATTCCATAGATGAAAATCAAACAGGATGTGGTAGAAAAACTGAGAAAGAAGATCCTCATTTCTAATGGAAGGCCATAAATGAATAAAAGCTTTCCACGCGCAATCCAAATTAATAAAACCATAATGAGTATACATAAATAATGATATTAGCCCAAATCCATTAATCAAAGCCATTTGATTCTGAATTTCATCAGAAACTGAGATAAATGCACAAATTGTATCTAAAACATCAATAAAAACAGCTGATATATTCTCATTTGATTGAATCTGTGAAAGTAAATGTATTAAACGATGTATCCCTTTGAGAGACTCAAGCATATCGCAGAAATTAAGTTTATCATTAATTATTTCAGTGGTAAAAGAATACTGATGAGGGGCATCATCAATTAAATTATTCAGTACAGAATCGTTATGGTACTTCGGAGAAATCAATACATGGATCCTGGGGATCTTAGAAATATCGTAATAATTCTCTTGAGTATAACTAGTAAACATGTTTGCCATTTTTTCAGTAATGCTACATTTAAAGAAACAAAAAATTCCAGAAAAACCTTGAATTGAAGATGTAATTGATCTTCTTAAAAAACGAAGAGGTTGAAAGAGAATAAAAGCATCAATGGCATCTTCCCATATATATACAGATGTTTTAACATTACCACAAATTTTTCCATTTATAAATACGGAAAATGAAGATAAATTATCAACAGAAATCAGCAATGAAAACCAAGAATTCTCTGGTATGCTCAAACTAATACTAACATCGGCTTCGATAGGAAAAACACTTGACATAAATTTAATCTGATTCTTGGAAAGGGAACACGAAAACCAATGCTTCTCGCTAGATAAACTCATCAAGGTAATTATGTCATCCGATGTCTGAAAACCAGTAAAAAGTAACTGGAAAGCTGCCGAAAAAGACCCAGTAAAATCGTTCACAGAAATGGGTTGGAGTGTAACATTTCCAGAATGATTAGTAAATCTCATTATATTTTTCATGGAATGCTTATATTTCATTGCAAAATTCTTAATCATTTTGATAATATGTTCAAAAAAGTCAATTGAACTTAAAGAATTGTCCAATAGGCCTAATAATGAACCATATGACTCTCTATCACAAATATGGTTAAGTATTTCACTTAGGACAGATATTGCCAATTCGATTTCAATCCCTTTGCAATCTCTTTGAAGAATTCCTATTATCTTTCTATGAAATCCAATTGTCGCACAGTTCACACACTCTATTTCAGATGATTCAATAACTTTAAGTATTTTGGTTAAAAAATCACTTGAAAACTCAGATTCAAGAATAGAATCTATTAGTGATACAGCAGAGTGATTCTTAATTCCGGAAAAAACAATTTGATCACATGATAATATACTAAGTAAAACTGAGTAAACTGTTTGAGACAGTCCAATTTTTTGGATTATTGATGGAAAAGGTTCCCAATCTATTATCACTATCCCTCTCATCATCAATCCAGAAAAGGTATTTAGCACAATCAAAACTGAAGTGAAAACTTTATGATAAATATGGTTGATATCTATGTCTGGAAATTTGGAGAATATGTTAATGATTTTAATTAGACTATTGAATATAGATGTTTGAGAAAAATGTATAAGAAAATCTTCTGATGCTCCTACAATTGAAGTATGAATTATCTTCATAAAACGGTCAGCAATTACTAAAAACAAATCATTATTGAATGATCTATCGATTATTTGGGAAAAGTTACTGTAAAAAGATTTGTAGTCAATCAACCCAAAGTTGTCAACAGAAAACACAATCAGACTTTGAATAATATCACATGAACCATTAATCGTTTCATTTTTCTCTAATACACTTAAAAGCAAACTTGATAAACTGCCTGTTTCAATTAATTCTTTAGAGAAAGAAAACGATTTTAACAATAATCTAAGGATAGCAAAAAAACTTGATAGAACAAAACAATTATATGAAGCTAGAGGCTCTTTGAGCAAACCTCCCATAAATATGGACATACAAAATATTATATCTATGATTGCTTTATGAGTATAATCTTCAAGTTTAAACAAACAGTGGATATGAAATAATAACTCGGTAAATTGATCTGGAAATGGAGCAATTGACATCATAAATGGGACAATATGGCTCCTTATATGATTCTCGGATAATACGACAACAAATTTTTGAAACACTTTAATTGCCAATTGTCGAAGACTTATGATTGGATAGTTTTTATTCCTAAATAGGGTTCTTTCGGAAAATAGAGATGAATTAAAAAAAACTGGGATGATATCCACTTCAATTATCAGTTTTCTGATTTTCTCTCCAGAAAAGTTATTCAATGATACTAAATACAAAAAAACAAATAAAAGGTTAAGATTTCCATTAACAATATAACTCTGCCCAAAAGATAAAATATGATTAATAAAACAAAAAGCGGAGTCAGAAGGAAGCCCGGAGCAGAAAGCAATTATAGATAAAAAATACTGATCAAATAACCCCAAAATCTGGGAAGCAGAAAGAAATCTAAGCAAATACACTGAATCGAATTGAGAATCATCAGAACTTATCTCTGAATCAAAAACATGCAAATTTCTTAAACAACGAATCAAGATGTTAACAAAACCAGAATATAGAATATTACTAAGTCTGGAAACCTCTAAACTCAAAGACAGCAATGCTATTATGATCAATGATGAGTTATCAAAATAATCTCGATTAGAGCATTGGTCAATTCCATAAAAAAATAATTGCGCCATTTTTTTTTCAACAACAATATCTTTCGTTGTTTGGAGAAAACTTGATACTCGGATCAAAAATGAGATCATTTCGTTTGTTGGGACAGAAGAAAAATCACAAGATATATGAGAAACAATAGTAAAAGATGCCTCAATATGGGAAGGTATAAAATAATTGGGAGTTATTGGTACCATGGAAAAGAAATTCTCTAGAGATCCAATAAGTTGACTAATATAGTGAACACTCGTTATCTTATTATAAAAATGATAAAATGTTCGAAATATAGTATCTATTCCATTTGGATAGACATCATTTGCCAGAACGAGTGTCTCTAAAAAAATCGGTATTTGAGATAAATATTGTCCGATATTATCCATGAAATATAATGAAGAGAATGTTTGCAAAATAATTCCATAAAGAGCCTCGGCCTTAACTGATGATTTTAATAAATTAAAATTCTCATTGATAAATTTCGCAAGAGAAAACCTTCTTTCTATATCTAAAGATAAAAAAACTTGAAGTTCATCAGCAGAAATGAACCTCCTCTGAAAAACAGATAGATTAATTGGCGGAATATAATTTGTTATCTCTCCCAAAAAATCTCCCTGCTTATAATCATATGTGACGGTGAATAAATGAATGATATGAGTTATATCATCTATCAATTTACTCTCGTGATTGTTTTTTCGATCAAATTTCATATTTTTCATGTTACTGCCAATTAAATGAAAAACTGAGTTGCTTTACTTGAGGAAACCCCAGCTCAGTGCCATAAGGTTGAATAAAGAAGCACAGCCCAAAGATCCAAAGAAAAAGAAGTCCAGAGATTTCTCTTTTTCTTGTTGAGCATCATCATTTGGATTTTCTTGATCAAGATGTGCAAGTACAACATCGCCATTATTTTCAGGTTTTCGATTCTTAAACATTATTATAGTGGCAATAATAATGAGTATCCAGTTGATGATGTGAGCAGTTATTTCACCAGTGAATTTTCCTTTGATATCATCGACTTGCATAAATCCATCGAATTTCATTATCAAAAGAATATATAGGAATGCCTGTATGAATGTTGTAATATTCAAGAGATTTGCTACAATGAATGGCATTGTCCACTTCTTTCCATCGAATTTAATGAGTGAATATATACCATATATAATAAAATAGAAAAGAGTTACAAGGGTCCACAGAATCATTACACTTAAACAAGATGTGGATGCCATAATCCATATATAACGAACATATGATAATGGTAGATAATCAATTGGGCCAATGCATAATCTTTTGACACTGTTTCCATCCATATCAAAATAAATTACATTTGTTGAAGTTGGAATTGATGCATTAGTGAATCGATAAGTATTTGGAGCAAATTCATGGAATACTCCTCCAGAAAACTGTATTGTATGGTCATCAACACTTACAACGGGAACAGCGCCTATTGATTGTTCAATAAGGGTGGTGAATCCATTCCATGATCTTCTTGAAGACATATATAATCCAGAATGCTTTTTCGCTTGTTTTTGATGTGTGTAATTAGGAGAAACAGGTTCGAGTCCAAATAAAAAGTTACGAATTCCTCTTGTAAGTCCACCATGACTAGCACAGTTTGTTAATGAAATATATGACCATCCATTGGAAGGAAGCATTGCAAAGTAAGCAGTAAAAGCAAATGTTGTACCACCGTGTTCTCTTGATTTATCATTTGAAAGATAGAAATCTTCCCAAATACCATGAGCATTACCAGGAGCTGTTGGAGAGTAAGTATTTGATATATTAAGGAAAAAAGTGAGTGTTTGAGGATCCGAGAAAAGCGGGCTGTGAAAACCACCTCTTGGGGTAATGGCAGCAACAAATTTGGCAAGATCTGTCACCGGACCTACACATGCACCTGCAGGATATCCAACTATAACGGCTGTTGGAAAAGCGCTTGGAATGAATCCCTTAGTACTTGCTGTATACCCAATAACATCTCTGTTGGCTTTAACATATGCATTATCACTCATTGAAGGATCAATAGTTGATCTTGACATATTTAAGACGTCAAATATGTGTTTTTTCATATACTCGTGGAATGGCATTTTGGCCACAACTTCAACAATGTATCCAGCGATCATAACTCCATAGTTTGAGTAGCTTATATAGGTTCCAGGCTTAGCAAACTGATTAGGCTCATTCTTTTGCAAACATTCTTTCAAGGATGGAATACTATTTGTTGTCTTCACGGCTAATCCGGACCTAGTTTCTTCCCATCCAGCATTGTGATGCATCAAATTCAACATTGTGATATTATCCGAATATTTTATCTTCTTAAAAAAATCTGCACCTAAATATGTCCTAATATCTGCCTTTAAATCTATTCTCCCTGATTCAACAAGTTGCATTACACAAGCAAATGTGAGAGTCTTCGAAATAGATCCCCACTCAAATAATTGATCATTAGTTACAGGTTTTTTCTGTTCGACATTAGAGTATCCGTAGCCTTTAGAAAAAACTGTTTGGCCATTCTTCATAATAATGATTGATGCACCTGGAGATGATTTTCCAATATACTTTTGTGTATAATTATCCATCTCTTCCTCAAGCTTAGATAATGGAATCCCGGATGGAAGGGTCTCTTCTGAGCGAATACTGTAGAACAAAAGGGTAAGAAACATCATTGTTTTCTGACAAATTTCTTTCAAATAAACTACGTCACAATCCGATAAAAAAAGCGTTATGACTTTTACAAAATCGGATCTGTATGAACTTTGTTACTTAATCCTAAAACTCAGCATGGGCGTTTGTTAATGTCTTTCAATGGGTAGAACACGTATGAGCTCATTTCTGACTTATTAAAATAACTACACCTATTCAATGATCGCAAGAACTTTGAAATGCTCCCAGTCATCAATTATAAAACTGGCTCATTATGATTCAGATTTACAAAATTATTTTGGAGATTATTGACAAAATCAATTTATGATAATCCTTGGTGACAAGATGAGGATGATTTACAAATATAAAAAGTTATATTTTGGGTCAAAGATGGGATACAATACACCATATCTTCATTTTTTCCAAATGGGTGAGTTCTCAATAATAAACTCTCAAAAGTTTGAAAAAAACTCCCTTCAATTTATTCAAATGATCCTAAATATAACCATTGAATAAATTATTTTTGAATTCAATTTCTAATAAAAAAAATTAACCCTCCAATAAGTACTGACATTTGGGACTGTGTGTAGATGGTTGTGTTTGGTTCGAATATTTGAGTAAAAATCTGGTATGGATTTTTTTTTATTTTTGTCAATGAAAACAGTTGTTATTGTACACAACAACAAGAAATATGAAGTTTCTAAGATGTCTATGTCCAATTCCAGAAGGTTTATTGATGATTATTATGGAGTGAACCAGATAGTTGTGAATGATGAATATACTGATGAACAATTTAGTTTGTTCATTCGTTTTCTTGAAACTGGTGAGTTTGATACTGGTTCAAATTGTGCATATAATATTTTCAGCATCTTGAATGATTGGAGATGTAATAGTTTTGTGATTAAAGATTTTAAGTCTCAGATGTTGATGAAAGACAATGATTTTTTAATCATGCATGATAATGTTCAATATCCAACCAATCTGGGGCTTGTTATTATGGCGTCACAAGTGATCAAAGACCATTTTACCAAAACCTCAAGTTTTTGCTTTGAGATCCCTAAAGATTTTTCCAAGCAATGTGTTGCCTGCATTCTAGATTTGATTCACAATAGAAATGTCCAGCCAGTCATTGAAATGTATTCTGAAGTAAGGGAGCTTGCTGAATTTTTGGATTGTCAATCCATTAAAAAGATTTTTATTACAGAAAACAGCAAAGATCTTGTTACAAATCTTCGGAAAATCCAAAACAAAGGAAATGTTGATACAAATGACCTTGAAAAAACTATTGCCTTGAAGATTGAAAACTATATTACAACCAAGGAGTTTGCACAATTACCAATTCCATCACTGATTCGCATTCTTAGTCAAGCAAAGTATACTTTGAAAAAGCCTCAAATCTCCAGTTTTTTCGAAAATGTAATCAGTATTCATGGTACATCTGCAAGTATGCTGATTTCCATTATTAAGCTTTCTCTTAATGATGAAGAGATGATAGAAATCCTGGAATTACTTTCGACACAAGGAAAAATGGAAATATTTGACAAAGCCCATGATTTGATCATCAAAACTAACTGCAAACGAGATCAACAGAAGGAAATTGACACCAAAGAAACAACAAATCTCAAAAGACAGATACAAATACTGCAATCTAAAATGGATTCTGAAATTGCCTCATTGAAAAATGAACATGAAAAGCTTATCAAGAGCCTAAAAAGTTGCCATGCAGAAGAAATTTCCGATTTGAAACAGAAAATCGAAGATGTGAATTCTCTTAAAAACATAGTTCGAGAAAAGGATAATATTGCTTCTGAACTTGCAAAAAAAATTCAGGGGAAGGACAAGGAAATCATGAGACTAAAAGATGAACTTGATTCAAAAGAAAATGAAAAATGTACATATGTTAAAACAAGGAGAAACCATGCAATTCAGCCTTGGTTCCATTGTAGGACATGCGGTCTTGTAGGTAATCTTGGATGCTGCCATGTTTGTGTCAAAAATTGCCACTCGGGACATGAAGTAACTTATGCTGGTTTAAGTAGTTGCTACTGTGATTGCGCAGAAACTGGTAAGTGCAAGTGCTGCAAGTAAAACCTGTTTTTGGATTTTGGAAGTTCAAATTTGAAGGCTTTACGTTAAGAAAAATGAGTGACAGCTTTGAGTATGAGAAATTTAAAGTTATTATTCTTGGTGATACTGGAGTAGGTAAAACCTCGTTAGCTAAGAAGCAAGCGCACGATGCATTTGATTTTAAGATGAATCCAACAGTTGGTGCGTCACATATAAAAACTAGAATCAAGGTTGACGAAAGAAAGGTAGAACTAATGTTATGGGATACTGCTGGACAGGAACAGTTTGCATCTCTTGTTCCAATGTACGCTCGAGGTGCCAACGTTTGCATTATTACTGGGTCAATTGTGAATCCTGATTCTATCGATAATATGAAAAAATGGAAGGAGAGATTATATTCATCTGGAGAAAAGCCACCTATTATTGCTGCTATCAATAAAATTGATTTGGTTGAGGGAGCGCCAATGACAATGGAGGAAGCTCGTGCTAAATGTGAAGCTGTTTGCAAAGATATTTTCTTTGTTTCTGCTAGAACAGGAGATTCTGTTGACCAACTATTTCAAGCTGTTGCAACAGAAGCTCTACAAAGCCAGAAAGCAATTGTGCAAACAGCACCATTAGCTGATTCATCACAGCCTAATTCAGGTTGTTGCTAAATACTATCCAAAAATATATCTTATATTTCATTCTTTAATAAATGACCACATCATGCTTCCAGCATTATTTATAGCAGACCAAACATTGTTCAGTAATGATGGATCTCTATCATGATTCCAATAATCATTAGCCATTTTAACAATTTTTTTAACATCTTCTTCTTTAACAAACTGGAGATTTGATATTGTCTCTCCATAATTATCTACTGAAAGGCTATCTTCACACAATTTGACTAAAACAACCCCAATATAATATGCATATTCAACCAATTCATTAAAATGCAATAACAAAGAATCCCATATAGTGAGAAGCTTTGGAATTTCAAATTCTTGGCAAAAGAGTAGGCTAAACCATCTGAAACAATAACAAACAGGATGTATATTCAATTGTTGAATGATTTTGTGGGCTCTTGGTGTATGTTTCTGGAGGAGTTGTACAAATGGTTTAAGCCTGTATAATAGAATCGAAGATTTATCTTGTGTAGTAAATAGATCGGTAATCAAAGTTTTGGTAATAAGTTGATGAAGGCAGAAAAAAGATAGACACTCAACCTCATCAGGATCGTCGCAAAATAAAGACCTTGCCATATATAAGGTATAGTAAATCGGCATTAAAAGCTCATTAAACCCTTGCATATAACTCATTGTTGGGTTTAGTGACGCAAACAGATACAGAACCCTCTCTATTCTCCTGAGATGAAACTCATATTTTAGAACTTCTTGTTCTGGGGCATCGCTGATCTCGACACCAGGAAGTTGATACTCTGGAAGCTTAAAAATATGCTTGCATGTCCTAATTACATCACCATGAATCAAAGTCATTAGCTCAGCATTTAGATCGCTAAAATCATGTTTTGTATATGTGCATTTTACATGTCTATTATGGAACTCCAATATGTTAAATATTTCTTTATACGAATTGTATTCATTTTTCATTCTTTGGCGCTCTTCAGTCCACTTGTTTGGATCATTTGGAAAAATCTCCAGAAAAACAAGCCAGGCTGATGCTCGATCTTCAAAAGGAAGATCTTCGATTCCAGATCGAACTATTTCACGTATGGATTCACTATCAATGAATTCGGGCCCCGGTTGGATTAGTGTAAAAATTCGAAAAAAAGTCTCTGTCATTTGAAATATTAGATTTACAACCGGTTGGCATCTGATTCTATTGTATATTGAGCATTTGGAGAAAATTATGGAATCCTTGCCCGAACAGCGGTGAATCAGGTATTTCTATTGGCGAAAAGTATTTTTTCTCTTCGCGGAGTGATTCATCATTAGTGAATTGACTGCCCTGTATACGTTGTGGGATTCCATGTCTCACTAGCCAACTCCATCTATTCTTAACACTGATGGGGGATCTCCCAGGCAAAAATTTGGATATTGTTGACCATTTGTTTCCATGGAATTTTTGACAATTAATCAATTGCATATCTTCTGATAATGACCAATGATTCTTTGAAACATTGGGACTGAGTTGCCCTAACCACCTTTCTCTACATTGTTTGCCTGTCCTACCTGGAACACAAGAAGATATAACATTCCAACTTTTTGTACCATTCTGTTCAACTGCTTCCCGAAGCAAGCAATCTTCTCCAGCAGTCCACTTGAGCTTCTTGGACTGTTGAATAGGTGATTGTGAGTCCGAATCTGAATCCATATATATGACAGAAAGTTAAAAATACACTGCTTGTTTTTCACTGATTATCTATCCGAATTATTTCAAAATCTTCAAACAATTCAATGCTAAAAAAATGACTCGGGATGAAGTCATTTAAACCTGATCTTACAAACGAATATCTTATCGTATTATTATGAAGTTCGATTCCAGGTACTATTTGGGGGGTCTGTTGCTTGCAACTGTTTTTGTTGTTTTTTTGTGGCCTCCTCAGGTTGTTAGTGTAAATGAACCGGAAAGTGCTTCTCCAAGTGTTTGGGCGCTGTATGTTGGTCAATGGGGGAACACTGATCATGATGGCAAGTGGGTTTACTGGAGAATGCGGCGTTTTTCGCACTCTAAAGAATACTTTGAGCCTCCTTTTTCTCTTGGAATTTCGCATTATCCAAGTTTAGGGTTATATTCGTCCCATGACGAAACTACTCTTAGAAATCATTTTATTTTAATGAATAAAGCAGGAATAGATGTGGCTGTTCTTCAATGGTGGGGAAAATCCCAAGGAGAGCCGAATATCGAAGAAACTGAAGGATTCTCGGAAAATACACTTAAACTAATGCTTAACATATCCTCTGAATACAAAATTAAGATTTGTGTGCAAATGCAGCCATATGGAGATAGAAACAATCAAGGATTTATAGACGATGTCAAGTATCTATGCAATAACTATGCTAAACACCCATCTTTTTTGAAAATGGATGGGAGACCAGTTTTAATAGTATATGATCCGCATAATATTCCGCATGTTTATTTAGCCATTGAAGAGTTGAGGCAATCAGAATACAATCCATATTTAATTGCATCCATTGTTGAGAAGAATCACTATGTACAGGCGATTGAGAATGGATTCAATGGTATTTTCACATACTTTGCTACAATTGGATCAACATGGGGTACCAATTTAACCCACTGGCCCACATTATCAAAATCCTGCAAAGAAAGGAATATGCTCTTTGTTCCATCAGTCTCACCCGGATATAACGACGAAAAATCCATACCATGGTCTCGTGGAAATAAAAGAGGACGTGAAAGTGGTAGGTATTATGATAAAATGTGGCAGGCAGCTGTCGATTCGAAACCTTCAGTTGTGATGATTAACTCTTTCAACCATTTCTATGATGGTACACCAATAGAGCCAACACTTTCTCGAGAAGGGTACGAATGGGACGGTGATAATTGGGCCTCTGGAACAACAAACTCAGACTTTTATATTCAAAGAACAAAGTACTGGGTTGACCTGATGAAAAAGCAGTGATCGGTTTTGTATAAATGGACAAAGAAGTTGTTTTTCCTGTTTTTAGCGATTCAAACGAAGAGGAAATGGGAGAGGAAAATGGAGATATTGTGCTTCAAATTGATAGAGTGGAAAAATCCATCAGAAAGCTTGTTCCAGAAGGAAAATTTGAAATCGTTATGAGGGATATTGAGAACATTGCCAAGAAGAATTTGAGCAATAATGTCATAAAGCATTTTAGTGATCTAATTGAGAATTCCAAGATTGTGAATATCGAAAAATAAGAAAACCCGCGTGTATTTATATGAATGTTTCAAGAGAATCTAACAGTTCAGAGTTCCTTTTGGTCCCTTCTTGATGAAGAAGATTGGATATCTCTCTAGTATTCTCGTTTTTTGTTTCAGCAAAAGTGGTAAACTGTTTGATCATTGAATCTAAACTTTTTACCTTCGCAATATTCGATTTTATGACTTGAGATGATAATAAAACTATTTTTGGGATTTTGGAATGAATGAATTTCGCTGCTTTAATCAAAGTGGATTCAATATCAATACTAGGGTAGTGATTGATTAGCATTAAAGCTGAACAGTAAAAAGCAGATGGAGATATGGAGAAATCGTCCAAATTCATCAATTTGGTGATTGGAGATACTAATGATATGAATTCCAAAATCAATTCATCCTTGATACAAGATCCAACTATTCCTAGAAGGTTTGTAAGCAACTCCGAATTCATTTCGATCCGAAAAACATTCACAATTGATGATGGAATATAATGCTTAACAATAAGTTCATGAGATGGTTGATAATTCGCGAAAATTTGATTGAGATATGGTATTGCGGCATTTTTTTGGATCAAATATTGGATAATTGAATAGAATTCTTCAACTTTTATCAGTGTATTATGGAGTTCTTTGTACTTAATAAGGTTGAAATATATATTGGAAAGCTTCTCAGTTGGACTTTGGCATAATGGTAAACATTTTGAAATAAATGATGCACATTCAAATTTCTCTGAAAACATGAATAAAACATTGAGACCTGAAACTGAATATCTACATGATTTAATAACTTCTGCTATCATAATTTCATATGCTTTCGGTAAACATTCAAAAAAACAACAGAATACGGGACTAGTATAATCAATATTTTTTGAAGCAATATTCCACACATCTGTAGGAAAATCATCTACTGATGACATGAATTTTATACCTTCTCCAATACACATTGCGACCCTCCTAAGTGTCTCTTTTGTCATGATTTCCAGCAATTGGTATAACTTCGAAAAAGATTTAACAGAGAGGCTGGTGGATTGTGTCATCACAATATATACAGTATCAAGAATATTAACAATACTACTCTCATTGAGCTTCCTTTGTGAAAAGAATAAGAGACTAGAAATGTAATCATTATTATTGATTAGCAAATGAAATGCTTTTTCTTGGAAACCAAGGAGAAGAAGGACTGCATTTTCTCTCGTGCTTTGTTCCTTTTTATTCCAGAATGGAAGAAGAGCCTTTAAAATCTCTTCCGTAAAAAAAGAAAGTTTTGGCATTTGGATGATTTGATACAATGTATAGCATGAAATTTCTTCGGATAAAGAACTTAGTAAGCAAGCAACAGTCTCAGAACTTAAACTGGAAATCACAGATTTGATAGCCAAACATTCCATAATAAAAATACGAATCCTGGCTTGGCTCTTTCCTGGGCACTGAATAAACAATTTATTTAGTCCAGACACAACAGTATCATCATCTACTGTGCTAGATCTTAAGAGAGTCTTTAGGAGATTAAGATTAGTATTTAATGATTCAATGTGACCTTGATCTAATGAATCCTCTATTGATGCTAACAAATGTTCCTCTTTGCCATGAACAGAGCACGAAATGTGGTCTTCAATAATTCTCCTTTTCCCCATACTCTTTTTTACACTCATTGGTGAGCTATTGCTGTAATAGTGCTTATTTCTATATCCTGTCTTGTTTGCAATCGCAACCAATTTACATCCAGGAAAATGATACTGAGGATGAGTTAAAAAATTACAAATCTGCTGAAAAGATGGTCTGTCACTAGGATCATGACTCCAACAACTTATTATTAAACTTGATAACTGCTCTGATATTCCTTCCGGGACTTCTGGCCTTAATTGAAAATTCACAACACTATTAATGATCTCATTGTTCTCCATGTTATCATATGGCTCCTCCCCTGTTAGGAGCTCCCATAGAACGATTCCAAAACTATAAACATCAACTTTTTCATCATAAAGTGGCATTGATGTTAATATCTCAGGAGCCATCCATCCAATTGTCCCTATCATACCAGTCATTGGAACTGCTGATTTATACCTAACAAGACCAAAATCACATATTTTGGGTCTCTTTCGAGAATCTAATAATATGTTATGAGACTTAAGATCCCTATGCAAAATGCCCCTCGAATGTAAATACTCCATCCCTCTCGCAATATCAATTGCGATAAGAGTCCTATCTGTGGGAGATAACTCATGAGGGTATTCATGAAGAATATTATAAAGAGAACCATTTGACATTAGCTCTGTTATCACAAAATATGGTGCCTCTGTTGTATATCCATACAATTGGAGTAATGATGGATGAGATATAACTGACATTGTGAAAATCTCTCTTTGAAGGGATTCGAGTTCGAATGTGTTTAAACTCATATGATTTAGTATTTTGACCGCTACGACTTGGCCTGTTTCTTTTATAACACCACGATGTACACAACCAGTGACACCTTCACCGATTTTATTGCCTATTTTCAGGTCTTTATGAGAAAATACACATGACATTGATTCTGGAAGGTCAGGTATTGATATAGAATCTGTATGTTCAGTTAAAAAATTGACCCCAGCTATTTCTAGAGATTTAATCCTGGAATTAACCTTGTCAATAATATCTTTTCTTTGAAATTTCTCTTTAATTTTGCAAAGAGCTTGGGAAATTCTTTTCATGTCCACATGCTCTTGAAGATCTAAGTCTTCTTGAGATATAAAAAGTAAATCTGCAATTTCTTGAAAACCAATTGAAGAAAATATTTTGGACATATCATTACGGATTGCATATATTTCACTATAGACACTATGAACAGAAGCGCTAATAATAAATTGAACGAAATTTTGTTGAGAACATTGCGAATAGAGTTGTTTAAATTGATTTAGCATGGAAATGATCGAAGATATCTGAGACTTTTCAATTCGATTCGATTGTCCTAATGAAATATGAATTTCTGAAATTATCTTCCCGACTTCTTGAATTGCGATGAAAAACGAATTAATTTTCGAACAATGAATATAAGGCGGAATGCTAAACAAGGATATTTGAGATATTTTTGAAGAAACTGATGCTAAAGGGTTATCACTCATATAAAAAAATGATTAAAAGGAGTTTATTATCTCGATCCACCAGCAGCAAATACAGCAAGAAGTGGTAAAACAACAAAAACAAATAATGCTGGAGAAGAAAACCCAAGACACCAAGCCCTAGAATTATAGTCGAAATCGCAATAATCATCAACCAAATTAGTTAACATGGTATCAACATCTGTCGTGTTTCCAATCTTAATACCCATTTCCTTCCTTAGAAGCAACATATCAAAAGTATTATAATTAGAGGGCTTATTAGTGAGAATAAACGACCTCTTCTCATTACATGTCGTATCAGTCTGACTTGACAATATTCTGATCATAAATATGAGAAAAGCAACACCAATCATAAAGAAAAACACCCACGCACAAATTGCAATACCAATAGTATCATCATCCCATACTGTAAGCAAAGCAAGTGTAGCAAAAAACAAAAGCCCTATACATAACCACATTTCCCATCTTGCATCACGCATTATCGACGAACCCGAATAGGTAATATATGCAGAACTCATTTTCGCTAAAAGGGTTATATCAAGAACCAAAAAACCAATCAATCCTCCATAATTGCATATGCCACAGCATATCCCGCCTACAATAAGTACTTCATCATCTCCCATTTTGAAGAACAAATGAGTTTTTCATAAGTTTATGGGGAGTTTTTTTGAAAAAACCGTTAGGAAATTTACAATAACGTTGGAAGTTTATGTTGTAACCTGGTTTACATTACTAGGTTTCTTGTGCCAAACATAGAGGGCAAGAACAATGAACAATATAAAGGCTCCAACGGCTATTAGAATTATTAGTAGCGATGATGATTTTTTGGTCGCTGTGGCTGGTTCGGTTAAAGCGATTGGAGCTATTTGGTTTTCAATTGGGTGCTCCATTTTGAGGAACTCATTTTGGTAATGATTTAAAATGAATTTTGATACATTTTTGGGGTTTAGATTCTGCATTGCGATGCTTCCCATCATTAGTGTCTCTGTGTGTTGGATTGTGCATCCGGAAATAATGATTAATCCATTTTCAACATAGAACAAAGTTTTCGTGTTGTTCTCAATGAAAATGGATAATAGGGATAATTCACCTTTCACTAAACTAATTACCCCTTTTATAGAAGAAGAACAATTAATCATGTTCGAATTCCAGAACTTGGCTTTCTGGATTTTTAGCAACACTGTTGATATTATTGAATGGCACAAAGAGATGGTGTTAAAAGAGCCATAAAAGCTGATAGGGTTAATAATGGCAAATGATGAGGCTTCTCTGGCATAATTTTTTGATGAATTAGATTTCTTCATTTTGACATAGCCTCCACTACAAATTATTGAATAAAGACCTTCTTTTTCATTTGAGCTTCCTGCAATGGAAGCATAGTCAACATAGCATCCATGTTGACATCTAAGAAAGCAAAAATGCCCTTGATTTGATGTACATGAAACCCCAACAACGCAATAAAGCTCAAAGTGCCCACTATCAAAGAATATTGCACCACCAAAACTTGTATTCGTATTGACACTGCAGTTTTTGAAGGTTGATTCACATATTTGAAGATCAGTGATGCAAGATGAGATACTGATAACACCACCGTTACCATCATATTCTGTAATCCTCTCGAAAAGGCATCCACTGATCTCATTGATATTAGAGTCAAATCTGGTATCGATGTGATGAAGGAGTATCAAAACTATTAGCATTAATTTAAAAATTCCATTTATTGTGGAATTTTGCCAAATGTAATTCTATGAATTTCCAAGAAATGATTTTCTGGCAAGAGAACTTGGTTTTCCCTTGAACTAAAACACTTTGTTCTTTGATTTTCATGATAATGTCTGGGAAATTGAAATTTTTTCATTATTATCATAAAGATTCAATTATGATACGGATTGGAAGGCAATATTTTATCATTTTTGTCTTGGCATAACATTTCTATCGATCATTGATATTGGGATTTGCATTTCAAATGAGATTTAGGGGCATCTCGAATCTTTAATATAATGAAAAAAGATGTGGATCTGCTCAGATTATTCATGAAGAGACTTGGAACAATACTTATAGTATACATCAGTTCTTTATGTGATGGGATTAGGTAATACATATTTCACTACTGAATTTTGAGTCCCATATATCGATTTATATCAAGATTGTAATAGAAAATTTTAATCAATACTTACAAATTATGTATTGTCATGAGGAAAAGAAAAGCTGATTTGTCGGTGGTGTCAAAATGACCCCATTTATCAATTGATTCAATTTTTGGGGTCATATTGGTTGGTTTTTTGGTTCAAAGAAGTTATGAAATAATTGTAGAGAATTCTATTTTAAAAGAAAACAGTAACATTTTTCAAGTTTTCTAATGTTTATTTGGGGGTCAAATTCAGAATAAAAAAATCGTTTTGGGGACATGTTCTCAAAAGTTCAAAGTTGTTGGGGGTCAAAGCCTCATAATTAGTGGGGTTAAGTAATCGTTTGTATGGGACTAATTCTGAAGAAAACGATTATGATTTTATTAAAGATAGATCTAAAAAGTATGTATTTCTCCGTGATTATTGGATTTCAGAAATAAGAAATATTACAAAAAATTGTTGTATCTTAATGGTGAGTGGGTAGAGCATTCCAAAAAATCATCCGAAAAAAAAAATTTGTTATGTCAGAAACTTGACCCCCATTTTGATATTTTCAGGTAATTATTTAATAAAGATGAAGGATAATTTGGTTATGGGAAATAATTTTAATGTCTCATTCCATCGAAAATAAGCATAAAAGTAAATAATAATCTGATAATTCTCAAAAAAAGCTGTCCAAATCACAAAATTGAACATTATCTCAATTTGATTTGTTTTCAACAATTCTATCTTCTATTAGAAGTTATATTTCAGAAGAGAGGCTTGATCTTGGAATTAATCTCTTTTGTTCCGAAAAACAATATCTGTAATATCTATTCTCAAGAAAAATAATCAATGCCAACACAAAAACCTGTGTTTAATACTCATCATGTTATTCTTAGGTAGTATCGATTTAAAGATGTGGAGGGTCGTTAAACTCTTAAACATCAATTTATTTGTTAATGGAGAGAAAAATATTAATAATGTATTTAAGGTTTGGTAGTTTTCAACTCCTTGATCGATAAGCAGCACCAAATCACCATTTTTGTCAATAATAATAATATGTAGTTCTGATTTCCATTTATATCTAGTAATCGAGCTAGAAAATCCGCAAAGAATTTTCTCTTATCACTCTAAATCAAGAAAATGTTTAAAACTCGACATACTTACAGATCATATCTAAGCACAAAGATCAAAAAAGGATTTTACTCAGATTGAACAAATCCAAAGAATTCAACACGGTATAAAAGGAAATGATCACTGTTGTGCCAATTCTTACTATTAGATGTGATTCTTATGTACCTGTAATACTTGTTATTAGGTTGAACTGGAAAGTTCTTTTGGGCACTAGGATCATTAAACTGATAATTACTGTTCTGGAAATCAGTAGTATCTACTTTGTTATCAATGATTTCGAATGTTGATCCATCTGTTGATCCCTCAACTTTCCATGACTTGATTCTATAATAATCATTCATAGAGTAGGATGTAATAGATACCTTTCTTTCTTTGAAATCAAACTGAATCCATGAATTAGGGAGATCTTGGCTGTGCCAGAAACTACTATCATTCTTCAAAACATTTTTAGGACCTTGGGTATGATGATTGATGCTAGATGCTGTTACATCAACATCACTAGAATCAGCCAAATTCCTTCCAAGTTTCTTAGATAAACCATCAAAGATACCTGAAAACAGATCTGACTTAAATGGAAACTCTGGTCTTTCGTTAGCTTTCTTAATTTGGGCTAATTGATCATCTTTAGCTTGAATTTGCATATTTTTCTCGTTAATAGTTGCTTCATTAGCTTGAATTACCCTGTTTTTCTCGTCTAACATCGAATCTTTTTCTTGAATCTTATTATTAAGCTCTCCACATGTCTCTTTTGCTGAATTGGTCTCTGATTCCATTCTTTTAATCATTTCAGCTTGGTTCTCGAGTCTAGTATTCATTTCAGAAACAATTTGTTGAATGGTTTCTGATTGTTGTCTGTTTTCAACCCTTAAGGACTCAAGTTCTCTTTGGAATGATGATAGAACATGATTGGTGTTATCATATATATCATTTGTGTCTTCAATAGACATGGTTTGGAGAAATCTGAAGGTTTTTGATATTTGATCTTGTTTAGAATACACTGAGCTCCAGTTCCATGATGTTTCATACATCCAATCAAGAATTGTTCTAAAGAAGATAAAGAGAAAGTCTGATTAGAATCAGCAAAAATGCGACATAATGATGGAAGAGAAACCAAACAGAAGCTTGGA
>Ga0209639_1001464_pt1 | contig 23333 bp, 13 predicted proteins | sample EPASupsiteHSE605_FD_187268 | JGI IMG/M metagenome (GOLD analysis project Ga0209639, IMG submission 187268) | Bioremediated contaminated groundwater from EPA Superfund site, New Mexico - Sample HSE6-05 (SPAdes) (version 2) | ecosystem: Environmental > Aquatic > Deep subsurface > Groundwater >...
GTCGATCGAAAGAATATTAATTATCCGGGAGCGTTTTTCATACGCCAGATACATGGCATAAGCCAGGTCCTGACTGCCTCCCAGCACGATTGGCAAAATATTGGCCTGCAACAGCTGACTGATGACTTCACTTACAGCTTCGTTGGTGTCGTCCGAAGTCATTCCGGTTTTGAGATTTCCCAGATCGGCTATAGAGACCGATTGAAAATGATTCTGCAATGCAAACAAATACGGACGAATGGCATCGGCAGCAAAAGAGGAATCGCGGTTGCTTTTCGAATTCCGGTTTTCGGGTACACCAATAATGGCGATCTGAATATTTTCGATATCAGGGAAATGGTCATCCAGATGAATATCTATGGAGGCGCCCAGTTGACCCGGATTAAAATTTTCGGGAAGCCAGGGACCGTTCACCGGTTCGAAATACAGCTGAAGATCGTCCATCGCTATTTCTTTTTCGTTGTGGCAGCTTTTTTAGTGGTGGTTTTTTTTGCAGCCGGCTTTTTGGCTGTTGCCTTTTTGGTCGTAGCTTTCGTCGTCGTCTTTTTTTCAGCGCTTACTTTAGCCGTGGCCTTCTTTGTTTTTGGGGCTGCTTTAGCTGCGGTTTTTTCTTTGGCAACAGCTGCTTTACGCTTTCCCGGAGCCTTGCCGGCATAATTGCTGATGATTTCACGAATTTCTTCGAGGCTCAGCGTATCGTATTTTTTGCCTTTTCCCAACGGATAATTTTTTCCGCTGAACTTAATATAAGGGCCAAAGCGACCTTTTACAATCTGCAACTCAGGTTCTTCCTTAAAGGTTTTCAGCACGCTGTTCTTATCTTTTTCCTGTTTGGTCCGAACAATTTCCATGGCGCCGTTCAATTCTACCGAAGTCGGATTGATGTCGCGCGGGATTGAATAGAATTTGTTGTCGTAGCGCACATAAGGACCAAAGCGACCCACGGAAACAACGACCTCTTTTCCTTCGTATTCGCCCAGATTTTTCGGAAAACTAAATAAAGCCAAAGCCTGTTCAAGCGTTACGCCATCGATGGTTTGTCCTTTGAGTAATCCGGCAAAGCGCGGTTTTTCCTCATCGGTTGATTCACCAATCTGCGCCATAGGACCAAAAGGACCAAGCTTGGCGTAAATATTTTTTCCCGAAGCGGGATCAACACCCAACAAACGCTCGCCGTGATATTTTCCGGTGGTTTTGTCAATGTTGCTGACCTGCGGATCGAAGCCTTTGTAAAATTTCTCAATCAGCACATTCCATTTGCGTTTTCCTTCGGCGATTTCGTCAAAGTCTTTTTCAATATTGGCGGTAAAATTATAATCGACAATGTTTTCGAAATGTTCTACCAGAAACTTGGTAACAATAATTCCAAGATCGGTCGGGAACAGTTTATTTTTCTCGCTGCCGAATTTTTCGGTCTGAACAGCCCGTTTCACGGCCGATTTTGCCAGTGTAAGCTGAATATATTTGCGTTCCTGCGGCTGCCGGTTTTCTTTAATGACATATTCGCGGCGCTGGATGGTTGAAATGGTTGGCGCATAGGTACTGGGGCGGCCGATACCAAGGTCTTCGAGCTTTTTCACCAGCGAAGCTTCGCTGTAGCGCGGGGGCTGCTGTGCAAATTTCTGTTCGGCAATAATTTTATCATTCACCAGCTTCTGGCCTTCCTTCATTTTCGGCAGCTGGGTTTTGTCTTCGTCTGCCGTATCGTCGTCGCGCGATTCTTCGTACACTTTCAGGAATCCGTCAAAAACAATCACTTCGCCGCGGGCAACAAATAACTGCGATGCACCCGAAATATCAATCTGCACATTGGTTCGCTCTACTTTACATTCGGCCATCTGCGAAGCAACCGTACGTTTCCAGATCAGATCGTACAGCTTTTTCTGCGCTGCCGGACCTTCTATATCGCGGTTGTTCATATAGGTCGGACGAATGGCTTCGTGTGCCTCCTGAGCGCCTTTTGTTTTGGTAGCAAACTGACGGGGTTTGGAATATTCCTTACCGAAAGTTTTTTCAATTTCTTCTTTTGCCGCTCCGATAGCCAGCTTCGAAAGGTTTACACTGTCGGTACGCATATAGGTGATAAGTCCCGATTCGTATAATTGCTGAGCAATGGTCATGGTTTGCGAAACCGAGAAACCTAGTTTACGTGCAGCTTCCTGCTGCAGGGTAGATGTTGTAAACGGGGGCGCCGGATTGCGTGTTCCGGGCTTCACTTCTACTTTACCAACCGTAAAAGCACTTTCCTTCACTTTGTCCAGAAACATCATGGCATCGCGCTCTGTTTCAAAACGTTCGTTCAGTTCGGCAACCACCGCATCTTTTCCGGCCAGAAAATATCCAACCACTTTAAATTCGGATGAGCTGGTGAAAGCGTTTATTTCGTCTTCGCGTTCAACAATTAAACGAACAGCCACCGATTGTACACGGCCTGCTGAAAGTGCTGGTTTAACCTTTTTCCACAACAGTGGCGAAAGCCGGTAACCCACCAGACGGTCGAGCACGCGGCGGGCCTGTTGAGCATCAACCAGATTATAATCGAGCGAACGCGGATTTTCGATGGCTTCGAGAATGGCGGTTTTTGTAATTTCGTGAAAGACAATACGCCGGGTTTTTTTCATATCCAGTCCCAACGCCTCGGCCAGATGCCATGCAATGGCTTCTCCTTCGCGGTCTTCATCAGTCGCGAGCCAGGTAAGATCGGACTGCTTGCTCAGTTTTTTAAGCTCGCTGATGATCTTCTGTTTGTCGGGCAAAATGCTGTACAACGGTTTGAAGCCGTTCTTAACATCAATGCTCATGTCTTCTTTCTGCAAATCGCGCACATGGCCGTAGCTCGACAGCACCTGGTAATCTTTTCCCAGAAATTTCTCAATTGTTTTTGCTTTTGCCGGTGACTCAACGATGACTAAATTCTTGCCCATTCTCTCAAATTTTCCGCAAATTAAATGAATAATTACGGGATATATCCTATATTTTTTTTGTAAATTTTCTTTTACACCTGATTTTCAACCGTTTAAGACCGTACAATTATAGGTATGATTTTCATCAGCCGGTCAGATCATTCCGGAGACAATTCATATTCGTAACTTTGCACTCTGATGAGCAAGAATAAAAAACTCTACATTGAGACCTATGGCTGCCAGATGAATGTGGCCGACAGCGAAGTTGTAGCCTCTATACTGAAAAACGACGGATATGAACTTTGCGACGACGCCACCGTGGCTGATCTGATTCTGGTAAACACATGCAGCATACGCGACAACGCCGAAAAAAAAGTTCTCGCACGCGGACGTCAGCTGCAATCGCTGAAGAAAAAAAATCCGGACCTGCGTGTCGGCATCATCGGCTGTATGGCCGAACGACTCAGCGAAACCTTATTTGAAAAACTGACCGGGGTTGATTTGCTTGCCGGTCCCGACAGTTATAAAAAATTGCCTGAGCTGCTGAAAGAAGTTGAATCGCACAAAAAAGCATCGGATGTACTTTTAAGCACGACCGAAACATACGAAGATATTGATCCGGAACATTACCAGACAGGTAACATCACTGCTTTTGTTTCCATCATGCGCGGGTGCAACAATTTCTGCAGCTATTGCGTGGTGCCGTATACCCGCGGCCGCGAACGCAGTCGTCCGCTGCAATCGATTCTGCAGGAAATTGACCTGCTGCAGCAAAAAAACTTTCATGAAATTACGCTGCTCGGACAAAATGTAAACTCGTATCATTATTCCGAAGACAATACTGAATACCGCTTCCCTGCCCTGCTGGAGAAAGTTGCGCAGACATTTCCGGCCATGCGGATACGCTTTGCCACCAGCCACCCGAAAGATTTATCGGAAGCATTGGTGCAGGTGATGGCCCGCAACAAAAACATCTGCAAATCCATTCACCTGCCTGTACAATCGGGTTCTGATGCGGTTCTTCAACGAATGAACCGGAAATATACATCGGCCGGTTATATGAAAAAAATTGAACTGCTGCGAAAATATATGCCCGATATTGCCATCAGCACCGATGTGATTGCAGGCTTCTGTGGCGAGACAGGCGAAGATCATCAGGCAACACTTGAGCTGATGAAAAAAGCGGATTATTACTATGCATTCATGTTCAAGTACAGCCGCCGCGAAGGCACTGCTGCTGCGAAAATGCAGGACGATGTTCCGGAAAAAATCAAGTCGCAGCGACTGACCGAAATTATTGATCTGCAACAGGAATTATCGCTGCAACACAACCGTCGCGACATCGGAAAAACATTCGAAGTATTGGTTGAAGGACATTCAAAACGTAGCAAAAAGCAGATGTTTGGCCGCACTGAACAAAACAAAGTCGTTGTGTTCGATGCCGAAAACATTCTTCCGGGCACACTCGTAAATACCGTCATTACTGATTGTACAGCTGCTACATTAAAAGGAAAAATTGCACTGCAATCTGAATAATCAGCATTACAATGCAATTTTCCCAAGATTAATTATCTACAACTTAGAGTCGACATACGCCGCCAGTCGCGACAGCATATTTACGTAGCTTCCGAATTCATTATCGTACCAGCCGAAAATTTTGGCGTGTGTTACCGGCAGGTTCATTTCGGTGGCATTCTTCATTCCATACTGTTCAAACAACGAAGCTGGTAAATTCACAAAGCCCGTTCTTGTATGGGTCTCGCAGCCTTCAATCACAGTTGCAGCGCGGAATCCCATAAGGTCGGCCGATACATTCTGTCGTTCGCTGAACACCAGTAAATCTTTCTGCGCACCTGAAGCAGCCGCTTTATAAATGTTGTTCAGATAATTACGGTTGATGACCGGATTACCGCTTTCATCCAGTCCCGAATGGAATGTAATATTGAGCGTAATGAGCGAAACAGTTGTTGTGGGAATACGCACCGAATCAGCCATAAAACCGATGCGCTGAATTTCGGGAAGAATAGATTCAAGTGCTTTTGCTGCTCCGGTCGTCGATAAAATAATATTATTGAACACCGAGCGGCTTTTGCGCAGATCGCTTGCAGCGGCCTTTGGAACAGCGTCGAGCACCGACTGCGTATTGGTTGCCGAATGCACGGTCGACATAGAGGCCGTTAAAATTTTTGAAGTTTCAGCATCCTCAAGTAACGGTTTCATCATGTGCGAAAGGCCTGTTGTAGTGCAGCTTGCAGCCGAAATTACATGATGAACCGATGGATTATATTGCAGATGATTGACGCCGTACACCATCATTAAAGCATCTTCGGGCATACGTGCCGATTTATCCTTTATTTTGAAAGGCGCACTGGCAATGACTTTGCGGGCACCGCCAACCAGATGGCCACGCAAACTTCCTTTGGGCGCATCGGGTGGAACGACCGGATCGAGGAACTGTCCCGTACAATCAATCACCAGCTGCACACCTTCGTCGCGCCAGGGAATGCCTGACGGATTGCGCTCGCTGCGTAGAATTTTGACTGGCATTCCGTCAATTTCAAACAACAGATTTTCAGCATCAATCACTTTTGAAACAAGGGCTCCACCTTTAACGCCGTTGAGAAATTTTCCCAAATGTCCATAGGTTGTATCGGTCTCGAGTACCTGCAGCAAATCATCGGTTGTTTTACCAACTTCGCGTCCGACATTAACAACAATTCCGTCGAATTGTTTGGTGGCAAGCTGATTCCATAAGGTCAGCTTACCTATTCTGCCCAGGCTGTTGATGCCTAGCAATCGTTTGTTTTTTACGTTTATTTCCATGACATTATTTTTTTATTCAACAATATTTTCAATGATTGAAAGATGTTCATTCAAACACGTTCAGTTCAAAATTTCCTTTGTACACACAGCCAATGGTGCCATCGATGGCAATATTATCACCCACGCGGATTTCAATATCACCCATACGACACAACTTTTCTTTATCGTTGACGGTAAGACTGGCGACATTGACCACACAGATTTTTCCAAGACGAACGGCAGTCACGGCAGCATGAGAAGTGGCTCCACCACGCACTGTTACCAATCCGTCTGTTTCGAAAATCAGCCCGATATCTTCCGGAACCGTGTCAGGACGCACCAGAATCAACTTTCTATCAGGCATTGCTTCTTTCATCCGTTCAATGTCGCCGGCATCAAATACAGCAACACCATTCAAAGCGCCGCCACCAATGCCGATTCCACGACCCAGTAAAAATTCTTCGGAAACGGCTTCAAGAAATGCAACCGGTTTATTCTGACTGGTCAGATCCTGATCGCGTGTTTGCAGGATATACAAGTCATCCGGATTTTGCGATTCGAAAGTAAATTCAATTTCCTGATGACTGAAACCATGATTATCAATCATGTCGTTTGAAATATCCTGCAAGCGCTGATAAATTTCCGGAAACATTTGCTGGAGCGACTTTTCAGGCGTATCATCGTTGGGTTGTTTCGAAGATAATGCACACGGATTGACCAATCCACCAACAATATCTTCGCCCTGACTGACCAATGAATAATCGCCAAATAAATAAATTCCCGGTTTTGAAATATGCGGTGCATGAGTAAATAAAACACCGGTTCCTGAAGTATAGTTGAGATTGCCCAGCACCATTTTCTGAACGATCACAGCAGTTCCCCATTCATCGGCAATCTGCAGAATTTTGCGGTATACCACAGCTTTTGGCGATGACCATGAGCTGAACACATTCAGAATGGTTTGCTTTAATTGCTTCACCGGATCATCTTCAATATAAACACCCTGTTGCAATATCACATCTCTGTATGCCAACGCCATTTCGCGCATCTGTGCGGGTTTGAACTGCACTTTCTGCTGCACGTTGTATTTGGTTTTAAAATCGATCATGATCTGATCGAACACATCGCGGTCAATACCGTACGACATGCCCCATGTTTGCAGAAAACGACGGTAGCAATCCCACGAAGTCCAGGCGTAATTTTCCTGTTTGCTCAATCCTTCCGCAATTGCTTCGTTGATGCCAACATTGAGAAAAGTATTCATGGCGCCCGGCATCGAAATAGCAGTGCCCGAACGCACTGAGAGCAACAACGGATTTGTTTTGCTGCCGAATTTCTTTCCGGTGATTTTCTCCAGCTTACGCACGTGAAGCAGAATCAGATTGTCAACAACTGATGTGAGCGCCTCATGATTTAAAATGGTTTCTTTTCTCCGGAAAACTTCGGTGGTGATTACAAAACCCGGAGGCACCGGAAAACCCAGCAAATACAGGGTTTTCAGGAAATAGGCCTTTGATCCGAGAAACACCTGATTGTCCATGGCCGGTGTGCGCGCATTGAACGGACTTAAAATCATATCGGTATTCAGCGACATGATATCGCGGATCATCTGCGGCGGATTATGATCGGCCAGATTATGCATGGCGTCTGACACTTCGGCCACAAAACTGTCGAGACTCTGCAATAAAAACGCCGATGACAACAAACCGCGGTAAAATTCTTCGGACCTGGCGTGAACAAATTGATTGCGGGAATTTTCATTCATTCCGCTACAATCAAATATCTTTGGAATGATGATTTTAAGCGGCTCATCGTAGGGTCTGAAAAAATACTTCTTAATAATTTCCCGTATGCTTTCACTCATAAACCTGAATAAATTTATGTGCTGCTGTAAACTGAAACTCTGCGACTGAAGACTAAAAACAAACATCTTCAGATTGAGGTCAAACCCTTTGATAGAGATGCCGTCGAGCTTGATACCCTGTCGGTACAATTCGAGAATCCGCGCGATTTTCTGCAGCGAATTTGCCGTAATGACATGCAAATTCAGGTCCTTGCGCAGGGTTTCCATCAATTCTGCTGCCAGTCGTTCGAGTTTAAAAATAAGCCCCAGTGCCTCAAAACGTCGTTCGTGATATTCGCCATACATCGATGGAATGCCGAAAGCCACATGACGTTTGTAATAAATATTTTCCCATCCTTCGGACTTGACATCACTGAGAATAATGCTGTTCAGCTGCTCCATTAATTTATACACCAGTTTTACAGCCGACTCGTTCCGGCCATTGTTCAAATGTTCTTCAAGTGTATCGATATCGGAAGTAGCAATAAATGAAAACCGGCGCAGATACTTGCTTATATCAACCGTATTGAATGAATATTTTTCTTCAAGCAGGAAATTCAGTTTCGAAATCAGTTTCAGACGCTTTTTTTCTTTCGTCGGATAATCACCACATGCATCAATCCATTTGGCCATCTGATCAGGGTCTTCGTGTATCAGATCATACGGATTTTTCTGCTGTGCATCTGCAATTTCCAGAATCATGTTGTGTACATGTTCCACAAACGAACCTTCAGGCTCAATCATCAGATACACATCTTCAGGTAAAAATTCCTTCAGTTGGGTTTTATCCTTATGAACCCAGAATCTGAAAATATTTACCGTAAGTGCAATATGTGTATTATTACTTTCAATATGAATCTGTTTTCGCAAAAAATGAATCAGCCGGTCCTGCCGGTGACTGATTTCATCAAGTTGCGTAGTAACATCGCGCAACTCGCCTTCAGCGCCGATTTCGTTGAAGTATACCGGAAATATGCGGCACAATTGTTTCGACAATTTGAAGGTGCTTTGAATATCGGAATTCAATAATTTTGAAACATCTTTCTGAAATAAATCAGTGTCGAAAATAAAAATACCACCAAGCTTCAGATAGGCAGTCAGTCCGGCCAGCAGCGTTTGAAATTTTTCGGGAGCGGCTTCAAATATTTCGAGCCATACACGAATATTTTTTATATGATAAGGATTGATATTCATGCGCCATTCCGAAGTCATAAACTGGCCTCCTGGGCTTATAAAGCCAAGTTCGAGACATTTGCGCTGAAATGTGCGCAGCAATTTCGGATTATCAACTGCCGATAATTTCAATCCGATCGTTTTCAGACAATCAAGCACCGTTGATGGATTGAGCTGCATGATTTCGCTGAACAAAGCAAACACTTCATCGAGGAAAGGGAACAACTGTTCTGAATCGGGATTGTCAAAAATATCGCGCAGCACCACATTCAGATCGACCAGCAGAAAGTGGCTCAGGTGGCTCATTCCAGGCACACTCAGCAAAAACACGATATATTGAAAACGATCATGCGGTGTTTCAAGTGCATCGGCCAGGCGACGGAAATGATTGGCAAAATCGGCATACAGTGGAATCTGATCCGACAGTTCCTGAACCGATTGCGCACTTTCAATACGACTGAGATAATTCTCATAGGCGCGGTTGTCCCATTCGCTCAGCAACGTAACGCTGGATTCGGCAAACTGCGAACTGCGCGCTGCAAGCCATTTTCCAAGAGGCATTGTATCATGCCAGAAATCAAGATTACGATGACAAACTTTGCGAAAGAATGTCAGGTACGCATTTTTTGCAAAAGGCAGTTTGCTGAGCGGTGCCAGCTTTTGCCTGATATAAACAGAATTTGCCAGCACTGCATCGGATCGTTGATCGAGCAACAAATCCAATTCCAGCATTGACTGCAGAATTAAAGACTCATGTAAAATATTTTCTTCGGCAAGATTGGCACAAAAATCAATTCGGATTTGAAGCAATTGCTCCAAAATATCAACTGGAATCTGCTTGAAAATCAAGGAAGAAACAACCTGGCTTATGACTGTCAAAGCCCGCTCTGCATCATCGTTTTCGGCATACAACCAAAAATCACCCAAGGCAATTTTATGCAGTTCACGGCTTAAATACGCATAATTCGGATAACGGTGATGATATTCGTTGAAAAAATCAGTAGTGTGTTTTTGTATTCCCCAGTGTTTATCACTCAACGCCAGAAGCCACTTGTGATCATCAGGCAATTCGACAGATTCCTGTTTTGTTTGATTCAGATTGACTTCGAGCGCTTTGGAATAAAACTGCTTATTCATGATTACCTGAATTGAAGATCTTTACAACACGTTTTATATGAAAATAAAATATACATTACGCAGAAATATTGGAAGACATTAAAGCTATCAGATCCACCACGCGGTTTGAATAACCGTACTCATTGTCGTACCACGACAGCAGTTGAACTGTATCGCCGTTCAAAACTTTAGTAGCCAGCGAATCAAAAACACATGAGCTGGTATTTCCAATAATATCGCTCGATACAACAGGATCTTCGCAATAGCTGACTATGTTTTTCATGCTGGTGTTACAACTGTGTTTAACCGCCAGATTCAGCTCGGTGATGGTAACACATTTGCTCAGACGAATCACCAGTTCAGTAAGTGCTCCATCGGGAACCGGCACACGGGTGGCAATTCCGTGAAAACGATCGCCCAGCTCCGGCATGACTTCAAGTACACATTTAATGGCAGTTGATGAAGTCGGGATAATATTGACACCGGCATTGCGGCCACGGCGCAGGTCTTTGTGCGGCGAATCGATCAATTGCTGATTGTTGGTGTACGGATGAACCGTGTTTAAAAAAGCCGTTTCGATACCAAAATTGTCATGAATAATTTTCAGCAAGGGTGCTACGCAATTGGCTGTACATGAAGCATTCGACACTATGACATCCGATTCTGTCAATGTGTTTTCATTTACGCCGATGATGATTGTTTTATCAACCGGTGTAACCGCAGGACAAGTCAGAATCACTTTTTTTGCACCGGCATCAATGTGCTGCTGCAACGATTCACGGTCTTTGTTGTGGCCGCTCGAATCAATCACAATTTCGACGCCCCACTTTTTCCAGGGAATTTCGGCAGCCGAAGTGACGCGGCTGACAGGAATTTCGTGTCCGCCAACAATCACCGAATTTTCTCCGGCAGCAATAGTTTCATTCAATATTCCGAAAACGGTATCGTATTTCATCAGATACAACAACGAGTTTTCGGGCATGGGATCATTGATCCCGGCTATTTCAATTTCGGGATGATTCAACAGAATACGGAAAACCATTTTCCCGATCCGCCCGTATCCGTTTATCCCCACCTTAATTTTTTTCATCACCAGACACTTTTTTCAGTCACGTCAAATAATTGGCTTGTTTGACAATGCAAAGGTATAGGTTTTTATTGCGATGCGCCGAAATATTAACGACAAAAAACACACAGTTCAGCAACACCGCGTGGGGCCTGCCTTTGGAATGTGGATGCAGAGCCACGTCTGGGAGATCCTGAAACGAGTTCAGGATGACACCAGACGTGGCCAGTCTGGTGCTCAAAACATGAACTGAAATTAAAATGACAATCAGTGAAAAATCACTTGTAATAATTCTTTGTATAGCCTTGTGCGACTTTTTTTCCGCCCAGTACCTGAAACATTCCTTTCCACAGACCAAATCCGTATGCGAAAATCTGAATGTATAAAGTTATAATGGAAAGACGGCTGATTTTTAAGCTGCGATATTGCCCGAACGATTGCAGAAAAGCAATGGCTGCCAGCATGAAAAGGCAGGCGGCAGCTGCAATCCAGAGATATACAATGATAGAAAACAAATTGCTGAATACAAAATAAAACAACGGTGTAGCAGCAATCAATACCACAAATGCTGCAACTATGGCCGCCGGAATCAGGTGAATGGGTTTCAGCATACTGCTGAACATGCGTCCCAGATTGATGCGCGCCACACCCCAGTTGAAAATCTGTTTGTAAAATCGTTTCAGACTTGTGCGGCGTTTGTGATATACAAAGGCATCGGCAATCAAACCGACTTTAAATCCATGTTCGTAAATACGCGCCGAAAACTCCATGTCCTGTCCATGGCGCAGCGAGCCCATTCCACCAACTGTTTCGTACACTTTGCGCGAGATACCCATGTTGAAACTGCGCGGATAAAACTTTTTCTGCACCGACTTTTTGCTTCCGCGTGTACCACCGGTTCCGATAAACGAAGTCATTGAATAATTAATTGCTTTCAGCAACGGAGAAAAACTTTCGTGGCAGGTGTCGGGGCCACCAAAAGCATCCAGCGGATTTTTCTGCAAATGTTCGTCAATCAGCGAAAGCCACTCTGCAGGCAGCATTACATCGGAATCGATGAAAATAAAATAATCGCCGAGCGCTTTTTCCATAGCCGCATTGCGGGCTGCACCCGGGCCTTTGTTCTGCTGAAACAAATACTGAATACTGTACGGCACAGTCTGCATCAGCGATTTGATATAACCGGCCGTTCCATCTGTTGAGCCATCATCCGAAATAACAAATTCAAATTCTGCAGGATCGAAGCTGAGTTTTTCGACAGATGCAAACAGCTCTTTCAGCTCTTCGAGCCGGTTGTAGGTGGCAACGATGATGGAATATTTCATAGGTATCAGGACAGATAATCATTAATATCGAACGAACGCGATTTGAATTTATCGGAGTCAATATACATCTTCTGCCAGATGGCAAGCCCGGTCAGCATCCAGATGAAATTGTAATGCCAGCGCATTTTTTTTGCAGGCGCATGATTCAGAATCCGCCTGATATAATCGTAATTAAAAATGCCTTGCTGCTCGACAAATTCTTTTGTAAGAATGGCTTCTGCAGTGGTTTTCAGGTCCTTCTTGAATTGCAAATACGGATTCACTGTAAAGCCCCATTTCTTTTTGTCAACAATCGATTGTGGCAGTTTCTGTGCCATGGCTTTGCGGAACAGATACTTCGTCTGATTGTTCTGAATCTTCAGATGCATCGGAATGGAGAAGCCGAATTTCACCAGGTCGAGATCCAAAAACGGAACCCGCTGTTCGATGGAATTGGCCATCGACATGCGATCTTCCGTAAGCAGATAATCATTCACCATCTTTGTCTGAAACTCGGTATACAAGACCTGATCGAGCGCTTTCATATTTGATGATGCTGCAAAAAATGCATCGAATTCCTGTTTTACTTTCGGAATTTCGCGCTTCATTTTTTCGCGCATCGAAGCGTGATAAACATTTTTGTAGAAGCCATTGTCGTAATCCCACACGTTGCGCAGAATGAGATAAAATTTTTCAATATTGCCAATGGACAGATACATCTGAAGACCGCGCCGGTACTCATCCATACTCATGGTGCGGGAGGCATTCTGTATACTGAACAACAGCGAAGATTTCAGATTCAGCAACGACTGCATCCAGCGCGGTGTATTACGATGATACCAGTTGGTGGGATAAATAAATTTGTGAATATCGTAACCGGCAAACAACTCATCGCCGCCAAGTCCGCTCAGCACAACAGTAATATCTTTGCGCACAAAGGCCGACATATTGAAACCCTGAAGCAGATTGATTTTCGGTTCTTCGGCATGCCAGATCACCTGCGGAAACTGCTGCATGGGATTCATGCTCAGACTCAGTGTATGATGGTTGGTGCCGAAATGTTTTGCAATCATGTCGGCATCCGGAAATTCATCGGTCGGCTCGTTAAAGCCCATGGTAAACGTATTGATTTCCGGAACACCCAGTTCATGCATTTTCTGCACGATGGTGGAAGAATCCATACCGCCTGAAAGATAGACGCCGAGCGGAACATCGCTCATCAGCTGACGGTCGATGGCCTGCCGCAGATAGAAGTGCATTTTCTCCATCGCCTCCGCTTCGTTAATCAGATGATCGGGCTCCGGAGTCAGGCTCCAGTAGCGTCTTACAACCACATTTCCGTTTTCGTACACCAGATAATGTGCCGGCGGCAAACGTTTAATTCCATCGAACAGCGTTTCGTTCATCTGCGTGTATCGCAGATTCAGTGTGGAATGCAGCGCATTGTAATTTATTTTTCGTTCTACCAGCGGATGCAGTAAAATGCTTTTTTGTTCGGAGCCAAAAATGAGTGCACCATCTTTTTGATAGTAATGGAGCGGCTTTACACCAAAGTGGTCGCGCACCAGCATCAGTCTGTTGCGACTCATGTCGAGCAATGCAAAAGCAAAAATGCCGTTCAGCAGCGAAAAAAATTCAGTGCCGTATTCTTCGTACAGATGCACCAGAATTTCGGTGTCGCTGGTGGTATAAAACTGATGGCCTTTGGCCTGCAGCGATTCTTTATGTTCTTTGTAATTATATATTTCGCCATTGAAGACCACACAAACCGTTTTGTCTTCGTTGAAAATGGGCTGATTTCCGGTACTCAGGTCAATGATGGACAATCGTCGGTGACCGAGACAAAAATCGCCATGCGAAAAAACAGAATACGAGTCGGGTCCGCGATGCTCAATAATGGAGAGCATTTCGGTCATCAGCGCTGTGTTGTCGCGATTTTTTTCAATAATGCCACAGATTCCGCACATACGAATATATTGCACAAATGTAAGAATAATATGCTGATTTGCTAATGTGATAATATGCTAATACTATGATGGGGAATCCGATAGCGATCGGATGTGGGACTTCGTCTATGTGATGCTCCACGTCCGCCGCGGCGGAGTGGGAATATGAGAGACGTTATAATATGCTGATGATAATTCTAAACGTGCTTGACACAGGGCGCGTGCACAAGCACTATAAGAGAATACAGGCAGGGAAAAGCCAATCAAAACAATTAAGCTAATCATTATGTCCTGTTATCCTGAAATATCGTCTAAACTCTCTGATACCTTCAAAAATGACAAAAGGATTTTTAGCATTAATAACCTTTATTCCAGTTTTATCTTTTTCAACACGATATTTCACTGGAATGTAGCTTGTTTCACCCACTTTGCACACCACCTTCATTTTATTTCTCAAAAACAACTGACTTAATAAGATTTTTACCGATAAGCAACCCAGTTGTTCATCAGACATTGTTGTCACTTGTTGCTGTATGGCTTTTTTCAACGCATTATATTCGTCATCGCAATTGAATCCCTGCGGATATCCTCTAAACCAGTACGCAAGACGTTTCAGCGATTTCAGATAATCCTTCGCTTTAAAAACAAAGTAATAGTCAGTTTTGTCGTAATAATACACCACAACGCCGGTCTGATATTTTTCGGGAACACATTTGAGTATTGAATCATTCTGTGCTGTACCAGCGCTGAAAAACAGGCACAACAGAATAAAACAACAAATGTGTTTCATACTAAAAAAATTATTTTGCCGATACCTGATCGAACAAACGCGCAAGTTTTCCGGTCAGATTGCGGCGTGTATAGGTGTTCACCACATCTTTGTCCGAGGTGGTCTGCTCGCCGTTTTTCCACTTGTCGAAAATACTTTGAATGTATGTTGCCGATTCTGCAATCTGTGCGTAATCAAATATTTTTCCGGTAGCCGTTCGTTCAAGGATGCTGGCTGTATCGCCCTCCAGTGGCCCGTAAGCAAGAATCGGCCGGCCCGAGCCCATATAATCATACACCTTCAAAGGAATATACACCTTGTTGTCAGGCGTGTTCGGAATCATCACCATCAGCAATTCGGACGAAGAAATAAATTCGAGTGCCTGCTGGAAAGGCTGATAGGGAATCAGTTTCACAGCATCCTTAAAGTCGTATTGCGCAATCAGTTCTTTCAGAAAATTCGGAAAATTTCCCATAAAAACTATTTCGAAACGACTGGCAAAATCGCTGTTACTGCACAATGTAGTAATGGCATCGAAGAAGCATTTGGGGCTGTGTTGCTGACTTAAACTGCCGGCAAATGTAATCCGGAATTTTTCGTTCGGTGTATAGTGTAGTCCTTCGAAACACGCATCATCAAAGCCATTGGTGATTTCGGTCACCGGCACTGTGGTTTTATGCTGCATGATGTCAACCATCGATGGTCCGGTGGTAGTCATGGCCGACATAGCATTGATGGTCTTGCGCTCAATACGTTTATCCATTTTCTGAACACATTTCCAGCGCAACGAATTTTCGTCAATAATCCAGTACGAATCGGTCCATGGATCGCGGAAATCGGCCACCCATGGAATACCGGTCTTTTTCGAAACCTGGCGCGCAATCACATGATTGGTCTGCGGCGGCGACGAACTGAAAATCAGATCCACCTTTTCCTGTTTCGCAATGCGGATGGCTTTGCGCACCGTTCCAAAACGCCAGTTGTATTTGGTGTCGGGAATCATATTGTATTTGCCCCAACGCAGAATTTTATTTTTCAACGATTTTTTCGAAGCATCGGTAAAACCATACGGAACCGCAGTATTACTTGATTTCGGTGTTACCAGACTCATCAATCCGAAAAAATTAAAGCCTTTGGTTTTGTACACATGCGTTTCGGGACGTACAGATTTGAGCAGACTTTCGTCGGTAAAAGTATGAAAGCCGCCTTCGCAGGTCAGAATCACAGGTTCCCAGCCAAATTCATGCAGATATTCATAAAACTTGAGTGTACGGTTGATCAGCGTTCCGCCGGCTGGTGGCCAGTAATAAGTGATAAATAAAACTTTTCTCATACTACTTGTGTTGTGAAGCATATTTCAGCAGTTCGGACAATCCGCGGCTCATCCAGCCATTCGACCAGCGCATCAGTGTGAAAGGTTTGCGGAACCACGATGTTTTCTGATAATAGAAAAATCCTTTCTTTGTATTCTGCATATGATCGATGGCCCATTCAGCCACGCGTTCGGCATCTGCGACATAAGTGTCGTCGTATTCCGCTGCACGCAAAAATGAAAGAATACCCTGCGCCGATCCATGCACATCGAGCGGATAGGTTTTATCGTTGGCCCAGCGCGGAGCACCTTCTTTTGTAAATAAGATTTCGCGGTAATATTGTACGCCTTCGATATATTGTTTTTCGAACGATTTATCACCCGAATATTTCATGTAATCGAAGATTGCATCTACGATATAGCCTGTATGATAATTATCGTGCTTGCGCGGATGATCTTTTGCCGGATGCGTGTAATACCAGGCACCGTATTCCGTTTGCTTGTCCACCACAAAATTCACCAGCTTGCGGGCCTCCACGGCCAGCTTCTCGTCTTTCAGCACACTGTTGATGCGCGCCACAATGCTGCCGGTGAGAATGCTCACATCCATCACAATCCAGTTGATTTTTTCAGAAGGCACGTAGCTGAGACACTTCATGGTATCGTCTTCGTACAATACTTTTGGAGCTTCGAGCAGGAAATGCAAAGCACCTTTGGCCGCTTCGAAATATTTCTGATCGCCGGTCAGGTCATAGCAATTCATCATGGCAGTACACACAAAATACGTCACCACGCGGTTGGGCAAATGTGCACGTGCAAAAAATCCCACATCCTGCCACGGATGCTGATAACCCCAGCACATGCCGTATTCGGACTGCGCCGGATTTGCAATCAGCCAATCGAGCAATTCGCGCGCCTGCACAAGATCTTCTTCGCTTTTCAATGCCTGATAGCGATTCATGTACGCCATAGCAAACAAGGCAATACCTTTCGGGTTGCGGGTTTTCGGTACAAAAAACAATGGCCGGATATTGACGGGGCTGCGCATAATCACCTGACTGTACAGCAGACGCAGGTGTTTCGATCCGAACGACAAAAACCAAAGCACTTTACTGTCGAGTGCATCGTATTTGTTGTATCCTTTAAAATCGCGTTCCCGTGCATAATCGAGCACTTTGCCGAGCGATTGTTCAATCTTTTGAATGTCTTTCATATAAAACAAAGTAACAGCCTGCAAAAGTAGAAATTTTTCCGGTGCCGGTTTTATAGTGGTTTATTTAGGCTCGAAACATAACAGCTTATAACATATTTAGCCCGATTACATTCGTGTATTTTAGCTAATTTACTCGTTTACGATCTTGTAATTTAGCTAATTTGCTTGATTATATTCCTGTATTTTAGCTAATTTATCCGATTATGTTCTGCGACTTTATCATGTCTAAACGAAATTTGTCAACATAATAGTCCGGGAAAATACCAATAATGATAATAAACCTTCGATTGTTAAAAAATAATCCGGCATTATTTTCGGGTGCGGCCAATAAAACCGTTTATTTGTAAAAAACTCACACACTATGGCAAAGACAACGCAGAAGCAGAAGAAGATTTTCGTACTCGACACCTCGGTGATTCTGTACAACCACAGCGCCATTTACAGCTTTGATGACAACGATGTTGCCATGCCCATTTCGGTACTCGAAGAACTGGACACATTCAAAAAAGGAAATGACACAAAGAATTACGAAGCCCGCGAATTCATCAGGATACTTGATAAAATGTCGGACAACCAGCCCATCAAAGACTGGATAAAAATTGAGCGCGCAAAAGGGATGTTCACTGTTATTATGGATGAAACCAGCAATCCCGACGCGACCAAGCTGTATCACAGCGATAAAGTAGATCACCGGATCATCAATGTAGCCATTAAACTGTCGCAGAAATACAAGGACCGTAAAGTCATTCTGGTGTCAAAGGACATCAACCTCCGGCTGAAAGCCAAGGCGCTCAGCATTGTTGCCGAGGACTTTGAAACCGGCAAGGTAAAAGACGTTGAAGGACTGTACACCGGTAGCACCATGATTGAAGGGCTTCGGAAAGAAATTATTGACAGCATTTATCAGCAGGGATTTTGCCTCCCGGAAGAAATCGGTATTAAAAAGCCCATTCCGAATCATTATTTTATTCTCCGCAACACTACAACTTCGGTTCTGGCTTTCTACAATCCAATCACCGGCAATATCGAAAAGCTGGAGAAAAAACCTGCATACCGCATCATGCCACGCAATGCCGAACAGGTATTTGCCCTCCACGCCATCACAGCCCCCGAAATAAAACTGGTGACCCTGCAGGGCGTTGCCGGAACCGGTAAAACATTGCTGGCACTGGCCGGAGCATTGGAACAGAAAAAACTGTTCAAACAGGTGTATCTCGCCCGCCCCATTGTGCCGCTGAGTAACAAGGATATCGGATTTCTGCCGGGCGATATCAAAAGTAAGCTGAATCCTTACATGGAGCCACTTTTCGACAATCTTAAATTCATCAAAAATCAGTATGGCGACAAAGAAGCCACACAGATTGACGAATTGCTTGAAAAAGAAAAACTGGTCATCACCCCGCTGGCATACATTCGCGGACGAAGCCTGAGCAACATTTGCTTTATTGTGGATGAAGCCCAGAACCTGACCCCGCATGAAGTAAAGACCATCATTACCCGTGCCGGCGAAGGAACCAAAATTATTTTCACCGGCGACATTCATCAGATCGACACTCCGTATCTGGATTCACAAAGTAATGGATTGAGCTATCTGATTGATAAAATCAAGCATCACGAGCTGTATGCGCATGTAAAACTCGAAAAAGGAGAACGAAGCGAACTGGCCAACCTGGCGAACGAATTACTCTGAAAAAGCAAATGAAAAGAGTATAAAACCTCAGGTTTTACAAAATAAAAACGGGGCTGTCTCAATTATTTGTGGCAGCCTCGTTTTATATCATGTTCCAAAAGCTGATATCAATCAACATGCAGTCCGATCGCCAAAAAAATCGTAAGTTTGGCCCTTGAAACTGAAAGTGCTTATACCAAACCTGATCACAGCCGGAAATTTATTTTTCGGTGTATGTGCCATTGTGATTGCGTTGCAGCCGTTCTATTTCATCGATTACGCCTTCTATTGCATACTGCTGGCTGCTTTGTGCGATTTATTGGACGGCATGGTTGCCCGGCTGCTGAATGCAAAATCGGAATTCGGAAAACAGTTCGACTCGTTGTGCGATGGCGTGTCGTTTGGTGTTGCGCCGGCTGTTATTACCATTTCGGTTATTCAGACATACCGGCCAATGACGGTTGATCAGCTTTCAACCTGGCTTCCGGTGATACCGGCCATATTGTTTGCTGTAGCCGCCGCTGCACGTCTTGCCAAATTCAATATTGACACGCGGCAGACAAAAACTTTTCTGGGTTTGCCAACGCCCGCTGCCGGATTGTTGCTGGCATCGGTAAGTTTATATTGGGCCGAGCTGGCCGGAGTCAGTGAGGCTGTCGTTTTAATCAACGTACTGGCGCTGTCGTTGGCTGCCATCATGTTACTCCCGCTTCCATTGCTTTCGTTAAAACTACACGATACCGCCAGTATTATTCTGGCCATATTGCTGGTACTTACAGCCATTCCGCTGTTTATTCTGTTCAGCTGGGCTGCTATATCGCTGGTAATTCTTGTGTATATTCTCGCTTCTCCGGTCATCCGTTTTTTTGTGCGGATATTTTCCAATACCGGAGAAAACCAGCCATCCTGAAATTGAAAATCGTATGAAATTGCCTCAGAAACGTTTTATTTGTGTCGGTGAAACCGTGTATGACATTTTATTTAAAGAAGACAAGCCGGTAGAAGGAAATCCTGGCGGCGCCATGCTGAACACATCGGTTTCGCTGGGTCGTTTGAACGAAAACGTAGTTCTGGTGGGCGACTACGCTGTTGACGCTATTGGTAAACTGATTGAAAAATTTCTCGTTCGCAATCAGGTTTCGATAGACTACATTACCCGGTATTCGAATGGATTGTCGCGCATTGCCATTGCTGTACTGAACGACAGCAACGATGCTGAGTATTCCTTTTATAAAATCCGTAAAGAAGGCCAGGCCGAATTGATATATCCAACTCCCACTGCCAACGATCTGGTGATGTTCGGCAGTTTTTACGGCATTAAAGAAGAGATACGCGGCTCGCTTACAGGCTTTCTGAAACAATGTCGCGAAGCAGGAAGTATTGTTTTGTATGATCCGAATTTCAGAAAAAACCATCTGAAGATTAAAGATCAGGTAATGCCCATGTTGCAGGAAAATTTCCGGTTGGCGCACATTACCAAAGGCTCGGACGAAGATTTTCAGAATATACTTGGAACGCCCGATCCAAAGGCCATTTACGATTACATTGTTTCGAACGGCGGAAAAATATTTATCCGCACCGCCAATAAAAATGGCGTAACACTGTGTACACCTACTGTTTTCAAACATTATCCGGTAAAAGATATTCCGGTCATCAGCACTGTAGGTGCTGGCGACACTTTTAATGCAGGTCTGCTGTATGCGCTGCGTCACAGCCACATTTCGGCCAATGAGCTGGAATTGTTGCCCGAAAAAAACTGGGATAAAATTATACGTACCGCCATTTCATTTGCCGAACACGTTTGCATGAGCTACGAAAATTATCTGTCGTGGGATTTTGCCCGCGAAGTATCCAACGGACACTAAATGATCAGCGGCTGAGATCCCAGATTATATCTCCGTTATAGCGGATGTAACCGGTTTTATCGCCATAATAAATGCGGTAAATACCTGGTTGTACATATTCAATATGGGTGTATGCCATCTTGCTGTAGTACTGTCCGAATATATCCGAAAATCCAAACATACCGTTGCTGGTAACCTTGTACAATCCTTCAGACGGGCCTTCAATTTTATTCCATTTGCTAAAAGGATATGAAATGTCGGTTGTGTAATTGTACATATAGTACCCGTCGTTGAAAAGCACACACATATTTTCTCCGGTTACTTTTGGCCTGTAGAGTCCTTCATAGAGAAAATTACCGGCAGTATCGGTCAGGTAATAATAGTTGCTACTTCGAACAACTGCTGTTCCATTGGAATCAAAAGGCTCAACAGCTGAAAGCCAGCCGTAGGTAGAAATCTGCCGTAGGACATTCCCATTAAGGCCTATCAGCATTGACTCATTTTTGGTAGAAACAATGGCACGTCCATGGCTGAACACAGCGGCTTTTTTGTATGGGCCGAATAATTGATTTCCCTTCAGATCGTAATAATAAAAACGGTTTCGGCGCGAAACAAGCACCAGTCCATCTCCAACAAGCAAAGGTCTGTCTGAATCAATAGATACGATTTCTGAACCGTCAGATGAGATTAAAGTAAATCCGGAATTTTTTTGCATGCTATAATAGCCTTCGCCGGCGACCGTGATGGATTTAGATTTCTTAGAGATTTTTTCGCCTTTTTCATTCACCAGGAAAAATTTTGCACCCTTCGATACTTTACGGTTACGATAAAGGTCGGGTGGCTCAATCCGGTTATATTTGCAGCGAAGCAGGCTTTTCCCCGACCGGTCAATCAATCCGAAACCTCTTTTGGAATACACAGTAGCAGTGCCATTCAGGAAAGGGTTTGCACGATACCATTTTGGAGCAATCACCATATTTCCGGATTCATCAATGTATCCGAAAAGCTCGGCCGGTTTCACGGCAGCAAGTCCTTCACTGAAAGGGAGTGCTTCACGATAAACATCGTCAATGACCCATTCACCATCGGTTCCGATATAGCCGTATTTGGCACCTTTCAAAGATACGACAGCTTTTCCTTCAGAAAATGATGTGGCTTTTCTGAATTTTTCTTCAATCACCATTTCGCCCAGATGATTGATATATCCAAAGCTATTGTCTTTTTTCACCAGCGCCAGTCCGTCGCTGAATGGAAATGCTTTTGTGAAAACGGGATCTGAGATAGCAAAGCCCGAAGAGTCGATGAATGTATAGCGGATTTTACTATTAAAGCACTTCATATTGCAAAAAAGATTGCCTCTTCTTTCAATCAATTGCGTGTGCACATATTTATTCAAAAACATGGGCGTCCTGGATCGCGACGGAATAAGGAGCAGTCCCGGATCACGACGGGAGCCAGCCCCCTTCTGCAGCTTTAACGTGTCAGAATTCACCGTGTACAGATTCAGATTTTTATTTTTCATAACCGAATCGGTGAACGTGTCAACCGGCCGCAAAAATTCCTGCAAAGAGTGTAAGGAAGAATAAATATTGCAGACTTTTTTATCCGTTTTATTTTTACTGTTCAGCGCAACATAGCAGGAATCGAACCTCCACACCTTAGCACTCGAGCGTAGTTTTGCAATGTACTGCACATTGGGATAATAGGTGAGTCCTGTATATGAAATGGTTCTCCAGTTTCCAAGTGTATCGATTCCAACAGAAAGGTTGCTATTTGTAGAATAGCCAAGGATCACTTTATCAGTACCTTCCTCGTAGTGATTTAAAAAACTTTCAATGTACAAAAACATGTATTCGTTCGGCGCAATGATGCGACCCGTTAAGTGATCAACAATGCCGAGTTTCAGCCGTCCCATGAACCGCAGAGGGCCAATGTTGAAATAACTCATGGTGCCAAATATACCAGTAAAAGACATATCGCGTTTGGGATCAACTTTTACATAATCATAGGTTGGTGGGATGATATATTGCTGTGATGAAACACTGATCAGACCAAACTTTCCAATCAGTGTATCGCGGCGCCATGCCAGACCACCCTGCCCTGCCATGATCGCAGCCGGCTGCAATAAGACTGTGCCCATAACATTAAGCCGGCGATAATTATCATATATTACCATTGGTTCCAGCGCCATGCCATCCCATCTGAAAAAATCCACTATGTCGCCATAAACACATTTTATAACATTGTCGATGATTGAAATTTCGTTGTATTTGATATCTGTCAAAACCTCACCCCGGGTGGTCATGACACCCTGGCGCACACCAATTTTCACTCTGCAAAGATCGCCGGATATGAACAGAATACTATCATACA
>Ga0209639_1001466_pt1 | contig 23308 bp, 21 predicted proteins | sample EPASupsiteHSE605_FD_187268 | JGI IMG/M metagenome (GOLD analysis project Ga0209639, IMG submission 187268) | Bioremediated contaminated groundwater from EPA Superfund site, New Mexico - Sample HSE6-05 (SPAdes) (version 2) | ecosystem: Environmental > Aquatic > Deep subsurface > Groundwater >...
TTCGCGCTCAGTGCGCCGGATCCTGGACAAACTGGAGAAAACCTCTAAGCTTAACCAGCATGTTCATCCGCATATGCTGCGTCATACATTTGCAACGCACCTGCTGGAGGGCGGCGCGGATTTAAGAAGTGTTCAGGAGCTGCTGGGGCATAAGAAATTGTCTTCAACCCAGATTTACACGCACCTGTCCAGGGAAAAACTTCGGAGCGTCTACCTGAAATCTCATCCGAGAGCAAAATGAAGTAATATTTAGAATATTCATAAAAGCTACTGCATTTTTGAAAATTACCCTTGACTCTTCAGAAAATAATAAGTACACTGCAAATTGAGGGGGAACATATCTATGTTTCATGCAACGACGATTATCGCAATCAAAAAGGAATCAAAAGTGGCTATTGCAGGTGACGGCCAGGTTACCATGGGACAAGCGACAGTTATGAAACATACGGCCCGTAAGATTCGCCGTTTGTATCAAGGAAAAGTCCTGGCGGGATTTGCTGGTTCTGTGGCCGATGCTTTTACGCTTTTCGAAAAATTCGAAGGAAAGCTCGAGGAATATCACGGCAATTTGCAGAGAGCGTCTGTAGAGTTGGCCAAAGAATGGCGGACGGACAGGATGCTCAGAAACCTTGAGGCATTGCTGATCGTGGCCGATAAAAATACGATTTTGCTGATTTCCGGCTCAGGGGAAGTCATTGAGCCTGACGACGGTATTGCCGCGATTGGATCAGGCGGAAATTACGCGCTGGCCGCGGCGCGCGCCCTGAATACACATACGGATCTTAACGCGGGAGAGCTTGTCAGGGAAGCCATGAAAGTGGCTGCCTCTATTTGTGTTTATACCAATGAAAATATTGTCGTGGAAGAACTGGAGGACGTGGACTGATGGAACAGCTTACACCAAAGGAAATCGTCGCCGAACTGGATAAATATATCGTTGGGCAAAAACAGGCCAAAAGAGCCGTAGCCATTGCCCTGCGCAACAGATACCGCCGCTCGCTTCTGCCTGCAGCCCTGCAGGAGGATGTTCTTCCGAAGAATATTTTAATGATCGGGCCTACGGGGGTAGGCAAGACAGAGATTGCCCGGCGCCTGGCTAAGCTCGTCAAGGCTCCGTTTACCAAAGTGGAAGCCACGAAGTTTACCGAAGTCGGCTATGTCGGCAGGGACGTTGAATCGATCATCCGGGATTTGACCGAGATCGCTTTACGCATGGTCAAAAGCGAAAAAATGCAAGAAGTTGAAGCTCAGGCTGAGGTGAATGCGGAGAAACGTCTTCTAACAATACTTGTCCCGGGCAGAAAGAAAGAATCATCCAATATTAATCCATTTCAGTATTTATTCAACCAGGATAATGAACCGGAAAAAGAAAGCCCCGCTTCTCCGGAAGTAGAAAAAGACAGGGAATTCCTCAGAGAAAAGCTTCAAAAAGGAGAGCTCGAGGAGCATACGCTTGAGATCGAAGTTGAAGAAAGTTCTCAATATACGGATATGCTTGGCGCTTCAGGCATGGAACTCGGCGTCAACATTCAGGACATGATGGCCGGAATGTTTCCGAAGAAACGCAAAAAACGCAAAGTAACAGTCAAAGAAGCCCGCAGAATTCTGGCTCAGGAAGAGGCCCAGAATCTGATTGACCAAGATGAGGCGGTGCAGGAAGCCATTCGTCGGACCGAGCAGGAAGGCATTGTTTTTATCGACGAAATTGATAAGATTGCCGGCAAGGAATCTTCAGGCGGTCCTGATGTTTCCCGCGGAGGGGTCCAGCGAGATATTCTGCCGCTGATTGAAGGATCCACCGTAATGACCAAGTACGGTTCTGTCCGGACGGATCATATTCTGTTTATTGCTGCAGGCGCTTTCCACGTAGCGAAGCCTTCCGATCTGATACCGGAACTCCAGGGAAGACTGCCGATCCGTGTCGAGCTGGAATCGTTGAGTGTTGCAGATTTCAAACGGATTCTGATTGAACCGCAGGCTTCACTGATTAAACAGTATGGCGCGCTGCTTTCTACAGAGGGCATAGACGTCATTTTCTCCGAGAATGCTATTGAAGAAATAGCCCAGATCGCTTACAATGTCAACGCTTACACGGAAAATATCGGGGCACGGAGACTGCATACCATTGTCGAAAAAGTCTTGGAGGAGCTTTCGTTCGAAGCTTCAGAACTGCCGGAGGATTATTCCATCACCATTAACCGGGAGTATATCCAGAAACGGGTCGGCGATGTTGCGAAGAATCAGGACCTGTCAAATTATATTCTTTAAAAATCGTATTTGTTTCAAAATTATTAACATCAATATAGTTCAAGTTTTTGAGTTCTGAGTACCAAGAATAAGGGGGGTAATCTGTGAAAATTTTACTAGAAAAGACCAGGAAAATTAGCGGACTCATTCAGCGTGCTGCCGGAAGACCTGTGGATTTTGCCGAGATGACCAAGGTACTGAGTCAGGAGATCGCGGCCAACTGTTATATTGTCGGACGCAGAGGAAAAATCCTGAGCTATAGCTTTATAGGCGACTTTCATTGCGGGGAAATGGATCAAATCGTCATGCACGCGGAAAGATTTCCCGAAAGTTATAATGAAGGTCTGCTAAAAACAATCGAAACAAAAGCAAACACAACGCAAGTTGCGAATGCCTGTGTATTCAGCAAACATCATGAGTGTGTTTTTGGCAATAAGATGACAACGATTGTGCCGATCCTCGGAGGTGGAGACAGAGTTGGAACGCTCGTTCTGGCCAAGTTTGGTGAGCAGTTTCTGCCGGAGGATCTGATTCTCGCCGAGTATGGCGCTACGGTGATTGGTATGGAGATCCTGCGCGTCAAGGCTGAACAGGCGGAGGAAGAAGCTCGCAAGAAAGCCGCAGTCCAAATTGCAGTGGGAACACTGTCTTACTCGGAACTCGAGGCCGTTGAGCATATTTTTGCTGAGCTGGGCGGTGGCGAGGGGCTGCTGGTAGCCAGTAAAATTGCCGACAGGGTTGGCATTACCCGTTCGGTGATTGTCAACGCGCTGCGCAAGTTTGAATCAGCAGGCGTGATTGAATCAAAGTCTCTCGGAATGAAAGGCACGTATATCAAGGTTCTGAATGACTATCTGCTGGACGAGCTGGATAAGTACATTAAACGGCATCGTTAAAGAGAAGGGTAAATGATTATGGATGCGCAAGAATATGGTTACCGCATGAAACCTTTGGTAATTCCGGGAGTGCTATATATCATCCTATATCCGCTGCTGATCGGAGGGATACTGTTTTTGTATACTTTGCCGGAGCTTTACTTGCTGATCCTTTCCGGAATTTATGCTGCTACGATTCTCTTGATCCTGTTGATCTGGTTGACGGCGAAAACGAAACGGATTGTTATTGATGATCAGGCGATCATCTTCCGGTCCTTATTCCGGAAAAAGACATTTGAACCGAAAGATATCCGTAAAGCCTCATTCTTTTGGACCAAAAACAATGAAGAAATTGTGCTGCTTAAAGCCGGGAATAATAAAGTGTATTACCTTACTGATCTTTATTTTCCTTATAATGAACTGCTTACAGATCTAGAGGAGTTTATCATTTCTCATAATATCCGTTCCAATCTGGCCGCCCATTACGGGATTAATTAAAGTTGCATTCGGGAGTAGGGTATGATATTCTATTCGCAGTGTGATTTTTTGGAGTACACACGCAGTGGGACTTAGCGTACAGGTTCTTTGCGCAAGCAAAGGGTACCAGGAATGAACCTGCGGAGGAAAAAAACAAATGAAGAGAGGAGGTGTAACACAATGGCTGTAATTTCTATGAAGCAACTCTTAGAAGCCGGTGTACACTTCGGGCACCAGACTCGCCGCTGGAATCCTAAAATGGCTCGTTACATTTTTACGGAGAGAAATGGTATCTATATCATTGACCTTCAGAAAACCGTTAAAAAAGTTGACGAGGCCTTCAATTTTATTCGGGATATCGCAGTAAACGGCGGAACTGTGCTGTTTGTAGGTACAAAAAAACAGGCTCAGGAATCTGTGAAAGAAGAAGCTGAACGTTGCGGCATGTATTTCGTTAACGAGCGCTGGCTCGGCGGAATGCTGACGAACTTCCAGACGATTCAAAAGAGAGTTCAGAGACTGCATCAGCTCGAAAGAATGGAAGCAGAAGGCGTTTTCGAAGTTCTTCCTAAGAAGGAAGTCGCTGCGCTGCGCCATGAAATGGGCAAGCTGGAAAGATTCCTTGGCGGCATCAAAAACATGAAAAAACTTCCTGATGTTTTATTCATCGTTGATCCGCGCAAAGAAAGAATTGCCGTTGCTGAGGCAAGAAGATTAAATATTCCGATCGTAGGAATTGTCGATACCAACTGTGATCCTGACGAGATCGATGTTGTGATTCCTGCCAATGATGACGCGATCCGGGCTGTAAAACTGCTCACCGCGAAAATGGCTGATGCCATCATCGAAGGACAACAGGGAAGTCTTGACAATACCGAAGAAGTTGAAGAGAGCAATCAAACCGAAGACGAAGAATAGTTAATAAAACAGGGTGAGATTGGGGTATGTTCTTCATGACTTACCCTGTTTTTATATGTGTCGTGAAGTATTCAATAAAGGAGGGTTACCGTATGGCTGAAGTTACTTCTTCTCAGGTGAAAGAACTCAGGGAAAGAACCGGAGCCGGAATGATGGACTGCAAAAAGGCATTAACCGAATGTAATGCCGATATGGACAAAGCGATAGATTTCTTAAGAGAAAAAGGGCTGGCTGCTGCTGCGAAAAAAGAAGGACGAATTGCTGCCGAAGGGACTGTAGAAGCCTACATTCATGGGGGCGGTAGAATTGGTGTTTTGCTCGAATTAAACTGCGAAACCGACTTTGTGTCCCGTGGAGATGAATTTAAGCAGCTGACTAAGGATATTGCGATGCAGATCGCCGCAGCTAAACCGCTTTATGTCAATAAAGAAGATGTTCCGGCTGACGTTGTTGCCCATGAAAGAGAAATATTTAGGGCTCAGGCATTGAATGAAGGGAAACCGGAAAAAATTGTCGACAAGATGGTTGACGGTCGCATAGAGAAGTTCTATAAGGAAGTTTGTCTTGTAGAACAGCCTTTTATCAAGGACCCCGATGTTTTAGTCAAAGACCTGGTTATGGCTAAGATTGCCAAGATCGGTGAGAAAATAGCTATTCGCAGATTTACCCGCTATGAGTTGGGTGAAGGAATTGAAAAGCGCCAGGATAATTTTGCCGATGAAGTCATGAAAGAAATAAATCGATAAGAGAACACTTCGGTGTTCTCTTTTTTAGGGGGATCAGAAAGGTTTATTGCTTCTTGCGTATAATACAGAGTATAAATGCTTTCTGTTACATCTACGTACAGCGACAAGAGGATTTTTATCTTTGGTGTAGAAATAAACTAAGTACGGAGGTTCGTTTATGACAGATGCACGTTACCGCCGCATAGTGTTGAAACTAAGCGGAGAAGCACTTGCCGGGGAGCAGGGTTTTGGAATTGCGCACAGCATGCTGGAGTCTGTCGCCAGACAGATTTCTGAAGTTCAGAAGCTTGGTGTGGAAATGGCACTGGTCGTTGGCGGAGGAAATATTTGGCGGGGCATCGCCGGGAGTTCTCAGGGAATAGACCGGACAACTGCTGATTATATGGGAATGCTCGCTACTGTAATGAATGCCCTAGCGCTGCAGGATGTTCTGGAACAACACAATATTGTCACGAGAGTATTGTCGGCGATTGAGATGAGGCAGGTAGCAGAACCTTATATCAGAAGAAGAGCGATCCGCCATATGGAAAAGGGCCGTATTGTGATTTTTGCAGCGGGGACAGGCAATCCCTATTTTTCGACAGATACGACGGCGGCTTTGCGGGCTGCGGAGATTGAAGCAGACGTTATTTTAATGGCCAAACAGGTTGACGGCGTATTTGACAGTGATCCGATGAAAAATCCTGATGCCAAGAAATTTGAAAGACTGACCTATCTTGATGTGCTCAGCAAAGGGCTGGGTGTGATGGACTCGACAGCAACTTCGTTGTGTATGGACAATGATATTCCAATCATTGTTTTTAACTTGAAAGAAAATGGCAATATTATTAAAGCACTTAAGGGAGAACCAATAGGTACCTATGTAGGGAGGTAACAAAAAATGCTCAATGAATTTCTGAATGACGCTGAAGAAAAAATGCATAAAACAGAGGAGGTACTCAAGAAGGATCTCGCATCTGTCAGGGCAGGAAGGGCGAATCCGGCAGTTCTGGACAAAGTTTCTGTTGATTATTACGGGACTCCTACCCCGATTAACCAGCTGGCCAATGTCTCAGTTCCTGACCCACGGATGATCACCATTCAGCCCTGGGATAAATCTTCAATTAAGGATATTGAGAAGGCGATTCTTAAATCCGATCTTGGACTTATGCCTTCGAATGACGGCATGGTCATCAGGCTAAATATTCCGCAATTGACAGCGGAACGCCGTGCAGAGATTGTCAAGACGGTTAAGAAGAAAGCGGAAGATGCTAAGGTTGCTGTCCGGAATATCAGACGGGAGCTTATTGATGATATAAAACAGCTCGAGAAGGACAAAACTGTCTCTGAGGACGATTCCAAAAAAGGACAGGAAAAAGCGCAGAAACTTACCGATAAAACTGTGAAGGATATTGACGAGATCCTCGAGAAAAAAGAAAAAGAAATTATGGAAGTGTAGCGTGTTGCGCTGGCTTGGGAAAAAGTGGGACGACGTTGAAGAGGAATTGACACAAGAAAGCGCGAATTTCTGTTATGAGATAACCAGCCCTGTAGGAAAGGCTGTTCCCTGCGGAGATTTACGTGTGGCCAGAATAAATTGTACCGATGGTTATTTGAAATTTATTCTAATCCATGATAGATTTATAAGGTAGTTTTCTTGGCATATCAGAAAGCATAAGTACTTTCTGATATATCTAGGTGCAGCTGAGGCTTCAACGGCCACGGAAGCGTGAAGGCGTCTAAATAGGCTTCACGGTGCCGCGGTGCTAAGAATGGCAAGGAACGACCGCCAAAGGCTTGGCGCCAGCCAAGTTTTCTTTATATGGCCCCCTACGGAACAGGGGGTCTTTCCGCAGCCGTTCTAGTATCTTGTCAGCTCTAAAATGCATGACATGGTACGAAGTACAGATATAAAGAGGAATGCTTGTGATAATCTGGAAAAAAGACAGTGGAGATGTTCAGCTGAAAAACATTGATATGAAAAGAATCCCTCGGCATCTGGCAATCATTATGGACGGAAACGGAAGATGGGCCCAGCAGAAAGGATTGCCGCGTTCTGTCGGTCACCGGGCCGGAGTAGAAGCGCTGCGGGAGGTCGTCAGGGGCAGTGATGAGCTTGGAATCAAATATCTGACAGTATATGCTTTTTCGACCGAGAACTGGAAAAGACCGCAGTCGGAGATCGGGATTCTTATGTCGCTCTTGAAGGAGTATGTCCGCAAAGAGCTTGCTGAGCTGCATGCGAACAATGTTAAGATATGCATTCTCGGGCAGGAAGAAGATATACCGAAGGATGTCCTGAAGGCTTATAACGAGGCTTGTGAAAAAACAAAGAACAATACCGGATTAGTGCTGAATGTAGCCCTGAATTACGGAAGCAGGATCGAAATCCTCAAAGCAGTCAAGGAAGTTGCGCAGGAGGTCCAAAGCGGAGCGTTGAATGTTCAGCAAATTACCGAGGAAATATTTGAAAAGCATTTGTATACGAAAGATTGTCCTGATCCGGAGCTTCTCGTCAGGACTTCAGGTGAAATGCGCTTAAGCAATTATCTGCTCTGGCAGGCCGCCTATTCAGAAATCGTGATTGTGAATGAATGCTGGCCGGATTTTAACAGAGCATCATTATTTGAAACGATTCGGATTTTTCAAAACCGGGAACGCAGGTTTGGCGGCGTAAAAGAAGGTTGAGGGATAGAAAATGGTTAAGAGAATCTTGAGTGCTCTGATCGGAGCCCCCCTTTTATTGGTTTTGACCTGGCTCGGAGGATGGTATTTGTCCATTGCTGTTGTGATTCTAGCTTTACTTGGACTTAAAGAGTTTTTGCAGATTGGACAAAAGGCCGGTTTAGTAAACAAGTTATGGCCGGTAGTCGTTTACAGCATCTTGTGGCTGGCTATTTTTCTTCTTGGCCGCACGGAATGGATGCTGCCGCTTGCAATCATATGGTTCATGCTGACATTTGGAAGTTATGCGCTGCGCTATCCAAATCAGTCTTTAGCATCTTCAACGTATTATTTTCTGGCACTGATTTATCCGGTCTTTCTCTTTACCTATCTCTACTCCTTAAGAGAAATTGGCGTTTCTTGGTGTTTTCTTGTTTTCTTACTGGTCTGGCTCACAGATACCGGAGCTTTTTTTGTCGGGAATACGCTTGGCAAAAGAAAGCTTGCCCCGAAAGCCAGCCCGAACAAGACAGTCGAAGGGGCTGTTGGCGGCCTGGTGATGGCTTTAGCCTGCGGTTTTGTTTTCTGGTTGATTACCAAGCAAGCAACGCTTCCGGCTATCCTTGTCCTGTCACTCTTGACCAGCATTGCCTCCCAGATCGGTGATCTTTTTGAATCCGCACTGAAACGGACTGCCGGTGTGAAGGATTCCGGCAGACTGATCCCAGGCCATGGCGGTATCCTGGATCGCTTTGACAGCTTTTTGTTTGCGCTGCCATTGGTGTTTTTTTCTATTAACCTAGGATTGGTGGGATAAGCATGAACGATACGACCAAAAACTCCCTAAGGGTAAATCTAAACAGGTTGGTTATTATTGCAGCTGCATTACTCAGCCTGAAACTTTTTACCTATGCGATCGTTGAGTTTTTCCCTGTCTTTGGCTCAACGCTTGGAACAGTGGTCTCGGCCCTGCTGCCCTTTATTTTGGCATTTATCCTTTCTTTTCTGCTGGAACCGCTTATATTAAAACTGATTAATGTGCTTAAAATCAAGAGAACCTACGCATCTCTGCTTGTGGTGGTCCTGGTTTTGATTGTGTTTGTGCTGCTGCTGGTTTTGTTCGGAAGCCGGATATACCGCGAGTTAGCCGAACTATATACCGCTTTTCCGATGATTTATCAACAGACCTTGGCAATGCTGACAGAAAAGATCGGCTTAATTCAGCAGTTTATTCAGCTGAATCCTGAGATCAATAGTGCGATTCAGTCCAATATGGAAAAAATACTTGCGGCACTCCAGGTTATTCTTAAAAACGGCAGTCTTGGCTTGCTGAATTTTCTGGGTGCGCTGCCGGGCTTGATGTTTGTGATTGTGATTACAACTGTAGCAACACTGCTGACGAGCATGAGTTTTCCGGCCGTCAAGGAATGGCTGTTTGGCAGGGTAAAAGGGAAATATCTTGGCAAAACCAGACAAATTGCTGCAGACCTTGGTTCAGCACTGGTAGGATTCTTAAGAGCTCAGACCTTTCTTGTCTGCATCACATTCGCTGTGATCACAATTGGACTGTTGATCATCGGTAATAGCTATGCCTTTACGCTTGGCATTCTGGCCGGCCTGCTCGATCTGATACCGGTTATCGGACCGGCCCTCATATTTATTCCGTGGATCTTGGTACTGCTTTTTACTGGCAGTATTGCCTCAGCAGTCAAAATCCTGGTGATCTACCTTGCCGCTACAGTGATCCGGCAGGTCCTGGAACCAAAGATTTTGTCTCATAATATCGGGCTGCATCCGCTGGCCACCCTGATGTCCATGTACATTGGAATGAACCTTTTCGGAGCAGTAGGACTGCTCATCGGCCCCGCTCTGGTCGTCATGTATGAAGCCGTCAGGAAAGCCGGCTTTTTTAAGGGAGAATAGCAAAGGCCCTTCTCTAACCAAGATAGATTATGTACTAGGTAGACCATCGCTATTTTTAAGTAAAACTTAAGCATAATGAATTAGGATAGAATGAATTGGAGATATCAAAGTGAAAATAATCTCGGTTTTAGGCTCCACCGGTTCAATTGGCACGCAGACACTGGATGTGGTCAGAAATTCGGAAGGAAAATTAGCTGTCTATGCTTTGTCGGCCAATTCTCGGGCCGACCTTTTTGAACAGCAGATCCGCGAGTTCAGGCCGAGGATTGCCGTAATGATGCAGGAAGAAAAAGCACTTTACCTGAAACAACAGGTTGTTGACCTGCCTGTTAAGGTGCTGGCAGGTATGGAGGGGCTGCTTGAGGCGGCGACTGCAGCAGAGGTTGACACGGTTGTGACCGCTGTCAGCGGCAGTATTGGTCTTGAACCTACACTGGCTGCACTGAACGCAGGAAAAAATATTGCGCTGGCCAACAAAGAGACGCTCGTTGCCGCAGGGGAACTTGTAATGCAGACAGCAGAACGGAACGGCTGCTCCATTATTCCTGTTGACAGTGAACACTCTGCTGTGTTCCAGTGTCTCAGCGGCAACAAAAATACAGTTAAAAAAATTATTCTGACTGCTTCGGGCGGCCCTTTCAGAGGATGGGACAGGGAAAGGCTGGCTGAGGTAACACCGGTAATGGCGCTGAAACATCCGAACTGGAATATGGGCGCCAAGATCACCATTGATTCAGCAACCATGATGAACAAAGGTTTGGAAGTTATTGAGGCAAAATTTCTTTTCGGCGTAGATTATGACCAAATTGATGTTTTGGTTCATCCTCAGAGCATTGTTCACTCGATGGTCGAATTCCGTGACGGCACTGTTCTTGCCCAGCTTGGCATACCGGATATGCGCATTCCAATTCAGTATGCGCTGACCTATCCCGAACGCTGGGAAAACCGTTTACCGGAACTTTCGCTTGCCGGAAAGAGCTTAACGTTTGAGAAGCCCGATTTGGCTGCTTTCCCATTTTTGAAATTCGCTTGTTCCTGCGGTCAGACGGGAGGGACACTTCCTGCTGTCATGAATGCTGCCAACGAAATCTGTGTACATGCTTTCCTGGCAGGACGCATAAAATATCTTGAGATGCACGAGCTTGTGGAACGCACTTGTCAGGCCCATCAGGTTCTGGAGATAAAGGACCTGGATACCGTACTGACTGCGGACAGATGGGCTAGGGAGTATGCTGCATCACAAATAAATCTGGGTTGAGGTGAATGGTTTGTTTGAAATATTGAAAACGGTAATTGCTTTTATCGTAATATTCGGCGTTTTGGTATTCGTACATGAATTTGGGCATTTTATCGTAGCCAAGAGATCGGGGATTAAAGTGCTGGAATTTGCTTTTGGCATTGGGCCAAAGCTTTTTGGGTTCCAGGGTAAGGAAACGCTTTACTCCATCAGGATACTGCCTCTGGGCGGATTTTGCAGATTCTTAAGTGTTGAAGAAGTCGAAGAAGGGGAAGAAGGCGATCAGGTCAGTAGGGAGGAACTGTTGGCCCGAAGTTTTGAAAGCAAGTCAATCTGGAAGAGAATGGCCGTCATTGTGGCCGGACCGCTCATGAACTTCATCCTCGGTGCGGTGCTTTTTGTGGTTGCTTTTGCCTTTTTTGGCGTAGCCGTAGCCGATAACCAGAACCTAATCGGTCAGGTGTCACTGGGTAAACCGGCAGCCACGGCGGGACTTGCCGCCGGAGACAGAATTATTGCGATCAATCGCACAGAGACTCCAGACTGGAATTCTGTAACGCAGCAAATTCACACCAACCCCGGAGAAAAGATGTCGTTTACCGTAGAAAAAGCGGATACGAAACAAATTGTCACGATTGAGATTACCCCGGCCTATGATCAGGAGCTTGGAAAAGGATTGATCGGGATTGCGCCTTCTTATACCATGCAGAAAGTATCCGTCCTGAAATCCATTCAATATGGTTTTCTGCAGACGGTAGAGTTTACTAGACAACTCGTCCTTTATCTGATCCATATGATTACCGGCGAGGCGCCGGTTGAACTTTCGGGTCCGATTGGTGTTGCCCAGGTTATCGGGGAAGGCGTCAAACAGGGCATGTCATCGCTATTTACCCTGGCTGCTGTGCTCAGCATCAACTTTGGTGTATTAAATATTCTGCCGCTGCCGGCGCTCGACGGCGGTCAGCTGGCCGTGATGACTTTTGAAGGAATCCGGCGTAAGCCTTTAAGTATCGAAAAGAAAGGCTGGATTCAGCTGACAGGCTTTGCGCTGCTCATTGCGCTGATGATCGCGGTGACGTATCAGGATATACTGAGGATTATTACGAAGTAAATTTCATTTGGATAATGATTGCCGGATGAGTCTCTAAAATCCTTAAATTATGAGTGTCATTTTACATTTTGCTTAGGTAAGTCTGCGGGCCACAATATCGCTTTTCGGCCGTTGTGTCCTCCTTGACACAAAAGGCCGCGCTACGCAATCCTTGCTCCGCTCACAGCGAAACTGTGGCCCGCAGCCTGATTTTTAGGGTAATTGGCATGACTTATACGGAAGTTGCAGTTCTTCTATGTAGAGAATACAATTATAGTTCTCTTGCTGGGAATTCATACTAGATTTTAATCACGAATAAAAAGCGTGTTTATCTGATTTGATTTAAGCACGGATTATTCTTTAGCCTTTAAGTTCCCAACGCTATGCAAACGAATGACGTTAGCTAGGTCAATCATCATCTGAATGCATCCAATCGATGATATCAGAGCGCTTGAAGGAGCTTGGCAGGCTTCTTCTTCATAGAGATACTTTCTGGCTCCTTGATCTAGCTTGCAAATTAAACTTAAGATTAGTCTGGGGGCCACAGTTCCGCTGTCAGCGGAGCACGATGCGGAGCGCGGCTTTTTGTGCCACGGAGGGCACAACAGCCGAGAAGCGGTATTGTGGCCCACAGACTAGCCCAAGATAAACTACGTCAAAATAGGAGGGTTTATCGATTGAAACGTAGGATTACGCGAGAAGTGAAAATCGGATCGGTGGCGATTGGCGGAAATCATCCGGTCGTGATTCAGTCGATGACCAATACGGATACCCGGGATGTGCAGACCACGCTCAGTCAGATCAGGCACTTGGCTGGCATTGGCTGTGAGATTATCCGGATGGCTGTCCTAAATGAGCAGGCTGCGCTTGCATTGAAAGACATCTGCAGCCTAAGTCCGATCCCGGTAGTTGCGGATATTCACTTTGACTACCGGCTTGCACTTAAAGCTGTTGCAAATGGGGTTCATGGACTCCGGATCAATCCGGGAAATATCGGTGAGCGCTGGAAAGTACAAGAGGTTATCAACGCGGTCCGCGAAAGAAACATCCCGATCCGGATCGGAGTCAATACCGGATCTCTGGAAAAGGAAATCCTTGAGAAATACGGCGGACCGACCGCGGAAGGGATGGTCGAAAGCGCTTTGGGCCATGTCGGCATCCTGGAACAGGAAAACTATCATAATATCAAGATCTCCCTGAAATCGTCCCATGTTCCGTTGATGATTGACGCTTACCGCATGATTGCCCATCGGGTGGACTATCCGCTGCATGTCGGGGTAACCGAAGCCGGTACGGTCAGATCCGGGGTGGTAAAGTCTGCAATCGGCATAGGAACGCTTCTGGCTGAAGGCATCGGCGATACGATCAGAGTCTCACTGACAGGCGATCCTGCAGCAGAGATTCCGGTTGCCCAGCAGATTCTGCGGGTACTGGATCTCAAGAAAGGCGGATTCGAATTGATCAGTTGTCCGACCTGCGGCAGGACTCAGGTGGATTTAGTTCATCTGGCTGAGGAAGTAGAACAGAGACTTGAAGCTTTACCGGAACCATCCAAGAGGGTATCCATAGCCGTGATGGGCTGTGTGGTCAATGGCCCTGGGGAAGCCCGGGAAGCCGATTTTGGCATTGCAGGAGGAAAAGGCAGGGGGCTGCTTTTTGCACGGGGTGAGGTCATCGCCCAGTTGCCTGAAGATGAATTAGTGCCGGCTTTGATGGAGAAAATCGAAGACGATTTAAGTCTATCAGAAAAACGCTAAACATTTTCTGATAGATCTTTAAAAATAAATCTGATGTTTTCCAGTTGTTTAATCCTGTGTGAAACTGGTAATATTGAAGAGCAAGAATTTTTTAAGAGCAAGCACTTGTTGAAAGGAAGAAATAAACAATGAAAGTTAGCCAATTATTGAATCCGACCTTGCGGGAAGTGCCTGCAGAAGCCGAAGTGATCAGTCACCAGCTCATGCTGAGAGCCGGATTTATCCGTAAAGCTGCAGCCGGGATTTATACATATCTTCCTCTGGGACTCAGAGTAATTAAAAAGATCGAGCAAATCGTGCGCGAAGAGATGGATGCCAAAGGCGGGCAGGAAGTCCTGCTGCCGATTGTCCAGCCGGCTGAGCTGTGGAAAGAAACCGGACGCTGGGATGTCTATGGTCCGGAGATGTTCCGATTAAAAGACAGGCATGACCGGGAATTCTGTCTCGGACCCACGCATGAAGAAGTCATCACCGACTTGGTCAGAAGTGAAGTCCGTTCCTACAAACAGCTGCCGCTCCTTCTGTACCAGATTCAAAACAAATACCGTGATGAAAGAAGACCACGTTTCGGACTGATGCGCGGCAGGGAATTTATCATGAAGGACTTATATTCTTTTGACAGGGATCCTGAAGGTTCCAGGGAAAGCTACCGCAAGATGTATGAGGCTTATGAACGGATTTTTACGCGCTGTGGGCTGACTTTCCGTGCTGTCGAGGCAGATGCCGGTGCGATTGGCGGAACAGGCGGAACCCATGAATTTATGGTGCTGGCCGAATCCGGAGAGGCTGCGGTGGTATTCTGTCCAGATTGCGATTATGCCGCCAATGTCGAGAAAGCTGAATGTCTGCCGCATCCAGACACTGATCAGGATATTCTGGCAGGCCGGGCAGGTGAGGTTCATACCCCCAATATCAAAACGATTGACCAGCTGGCCGATTTCTTAAAAATCAACAAGTCTTCTCTGATAAAAACGCTTTTGTATAAAGGCGACGACCGTTTTATACTTGTCCTGGTTAGGGGAGACCGGGAAGTCAATGAAATCAAGGTCAATAATATGCTCGGACCGTTCCTGAACCTCAGAATGGCTGACCCGGAGGAAGTCCGAGAGGTTTTCAACTGCGAGCACGGGTTCATCGGACCGGTTGGACTTAAGGATGTCTATGTTGCCGCAGACCTTGAAGTAGCTGAGATGAAACAGGGAGTCTGCGGAGCCAATAAAAAAGATTATCATCTGCTCGGTGTTGCTTGCGGAAAGGATTTTATTCCTGCCAAAATAGCAGACCTCAGAATGGTAACGCCGGGTGAACCCTGCCCGAAATGCCAGGGACCGCTCCAGGAAGCCCGCGGGATTGAAGTCGGACAGGTCTTCAATCTTGGCACGAAATACAGTCAGGCCCTTCAGGCAACCTACCTCGACGATACTGGTAAGGAAAAGGTCTGCTATATGGGCTGCTATGGGATAGGCGTCAGCAGAACAATGGCTGCCGCCATTGAGCAGAATTATGATGAGAACGGAATTATCTGGCCGATGCCGATTGCCCCGTATCATTGTATTATCGTCCCGGTTTCCTTAAAGGACGAAAATGTCGTTGCCACTGCTGAACGGCTTTATGAAGAATTAAAAGCCCTCGGAATCGAGACAGTATACGATGATAGGGACGAACGTCCCGGCGTAAAATTCAAGGATGCGGATCTCGTCGGATATCCTCTAAGACTGACAATCGGCGCCAAAGCACTCGCCGAAGGTAAAGTTGAACTGTATAACAGAGGAACTCGGCAAGTTGAACTGGTTGAAGTCGACAAGGTTTGCAGCATGGTAGCGGAAATCGTCAAGGAAGCATGTCGCGCCTAGAGTAGTACACGAATTTTAATATTAGGGCAAGTCTGTGGGATAATGACTTTGGGCCAGTCTGCGGGCCACAATACCGCTTTCGGCCGTTGCGTCTTCCTTGACGCAAAAGGCCGCGCTACGCACTCCATGCTCCGCTTGTCGCGGAACTGTGGCCCCCAGACTAATCTTGGGGTTATTCAAGCAAGTCTGCATGTCAGAATGTAGATTATTCTTGAGAATTTATTAAAAGAAAAGAACAGAACAGTGTATTCGTTATACTTCTCAAAGTTATATGCTTAATTTTAGCAAACATTATAATCTTATTATCCAAAGATTATCCAAAGATTCAGTCTGTGTGCCACAATTCCAGCGTCAAGCGGAGCATGGAGTGCGAAGCGCGGCCTTTTGTGTCATGGATGACACAACGGCCGAAAGCGGATTTGTGGCACACAGACCAACCCCAAATAAGTTACATAGTAATATGCAGTGATGTGAAATTGCGTTTGGATACAGAGGAGGCATCATTGGTGTCAAGTACGGCAGTCAAACTGGAAGCAACACCTTTTTATCAGGAATTACCAAGTGATGTCAGCACAAGGCTGGATACTTTTCTAAATAACATACTGCTGGAGAGGGTGGAGATTGTTCCTGAACAAAAAAAGTGGATACTCCATCTTTCTTTATCCGGTCCGGTCCAGGAAGAAATTCTGGGCCTCTTAACTGAATCCTTAAAGAAAAGATTAAATAGTGGGAACGAAAATAACGGAATCACGATTGAAATAAAAACAAAAATGTCTCCCGATTTTACCCTAGAGATGCTTTGTCAAGAACATTGGCTGCAAATCATCCAGGATATTCACGAGAAGGTGCCTTCCCTTAAGGTCTGGCTGAATGCTTCCGTAAAATACGAGGTTGTTAAAAACAGACTGACCTTCTTCGTTCCGAGCATGATGGCGATGGAATATTGTCAGCTGAAACAGGATAGTCTGGAAAGCTTCTTTCGGCAGAAATATGGTGTGGAGGCAAGGATTCTCTGGGAAATTGAAGAGACTGCCGCCGAAGAAGAAATCTATTTTGACGCGGAAAAAGAAGAGCAGAAGTATGTAGAGGAAATCCTGTCCAAAAAGCCTGAAGAGAAAAAAGAGAAGAAAGAGCAGAATGCTGTTTTGCTTGGCAGAGAGATAAAGGGTACGCCGGCTCCGTTAGCCGATATTCATGACGAGGAGAAACAGGTCATTGTAGAGGGTGAGGTCTGCGAAACAGAAATCAGACTATTAAAAAGCGGACGTCAATTATTGTCGTTCGGTTTGACAGACAAGACAAACTCAATAGGCTGCAAACTGTTCTTTGACGAAGGGAAAAAACCTCTGGAAATCAACAAAGGTGACTGGCTCAGAGTGAAAGGAGCTGTGCAGTTCGATCGTTATACGACCGAGCTGACGTTGATGCCAAGGGATATGATGATTGTTCCGAAGACGTCCAAGCCGGATCTTGCGGAAGAGAAACGGGTGGAACTGCATCTGCACACCAAGCATTCGGAAATGGATGGTGTTTCATCGATCCAAAACATGGTGAAGCGAGCCGGTGAATGGGGACATACCGCGATTGCTGTAACAGACCACGGGGTCGTCCAGGCTTTCCCGGATGCAGCTGAAGCCGGAAAAAAGTACGGTGTCAAAATCATCTATGGCATGGAAGGCTATTTGGTCGAGGATGCCGGAACTAATCCGGTCGAGTTGAGCCGCAGCCGTTCTTTTCATATTATTATTCTGGCCAAGGATTATATCGGCTTAAAAAATCTGTATAAACTTGTTACCGCTTCCCATATGGAGTATTTTTACAGACGTCCCCGTATTCCGCGTTCGCTGCTTGATGCCCACAGGGAAGGTTTGATCCTTGGTTCGGCCTGCGAATCAGGAGAACTGATGCGGGCAATCTTGCAAAAGAAAGATGCGGCAGAAATCAAAAAGATTGCTTTGTATTACGATTATCTGGAAATCCAGCCGCTGGGGAACAATCGGTTTATGCTGAAAAACGGTGAGGTTTCCAGTGAACAAGAATTGATCGATATTAACCGGCGCATTGTCTCTCTTAGCAAGGAACTTGGTATTCCTGTCGCGGCTACCTGTGACGTCCATTTTCTTGATAAGGAAGATGAAGTTTACCGAAGAATTTTGATGGCCGGGAAAGGCTTTGCCGATGCCGATGAGCAGGCTCCGCTGTATTTCAGGTCAACGGATGAAATGCTCAAGGAATTTGCTTATCTTGATGAAGAGGATGCCTATCGGGCGGTAGTTGAAACACCGAGAATGATTGCTGAACAGGTCGCTGAAATCAAACCGTTTCCGGATGACTTTTTCGAACCGAAGATTGAAGGCGCTGCCGATAAAATCCGGGATATGACGATGACCAGAGCGTATGAGCTGTACGGCAATCCTTTGCCGGAAATGATTCAGAAAACCTTAAATAAGGAACTGGATTCCATCATCGGCAACGGTTTTGCCGTGTTGTATCTGATTGCGCATCTGCTCGTAAAAAGATCGAACGAGGATGGTTATCTGGTCGGATCAAGGGGTTCCGTCGGTTCATCGCTCGTCGCAACTTTTACCGGCATCACGGAGGTCAATCCGCTTCCGCCACACTATCGTTGTGCTAACCCGGAGTGTCTTTATTCAGAGTTTGTGACGGACGGAATCGCCGGAGCAGGTGTGGATCTGCCGGATAAAATATGTCCGCAGTGCGGCAGGGAACTGGTCAAAGACGGACATGACATCCCGTTTGAAACCTTCCTGGGCTTTAAAGGAGACAAGGTTCCTGATATCGATCTAAATTTCTCGGGAGAATATCAGCCCAGAGCTATGAAATACACCGAGGAGATATTTGGCAAGGAAAATGTTTTCCGGGCCGGAACGATCTCCACGATTGCTGAAAAAACTGCCTATGGTTTTGTGAAAAATTACCTTGAGGAAAGGAAGGTCAAATATAACCAGACAGAACTGAACCGGTTGGTTAGCGGCTGTACGGGCGTAAAAAGAACAACAGGACAGCACCCGGGAGGATTAATGGTTATCCCGAAAGAATGCGATGTCTTTGATTTTACCCCGCTGCAAAGGCCAGCTAACGACACCTCTTCAGATATCATTACGACCCACTTCGACTACCATTCCATCTCCGGGCGTTTAACCAAACTGGACCTGCTCGGTCATGACGATCCGACGTCGATTAAAATGCTAGAGGACCTGACAGGGCTTGATGCAAAGAAAATCCGACTCGATGACACGCAAACCCTCTCGCTTTTTTCGAGTACGGATGCGCTTGACGTGACTGCGGAGGAAATCGGGTCCACGACCGGAACACTCGGCATCCCGGAATTCGGTACAAAATTTGTAAGACAGATGCTGGAAGACACCAAACCTTCAAGCTTTTCCCATTTGGTCAGAATATCCGGACTTTCCCATGGTACGAATGTCTGGGTTGGCAATGCCCAGGACCTTGTCTTAAACGGTACAGCTGACATCTCCAACATTATTGCCTGCCGTGATGATATTATGATCTATTTGATTCAGATGGGACTTAATTCCAGCCATGCCTTTAAAATTATGGAGTCGGTCCGCAAGGGTAAAGGACTCAAAGATGAGGATATTGAGGCTATGAAAAAACAAAATGTTCCGGATTGGTATATTGACTCTTGTCAGAAGATCAGCTATATGTTTCCGAAGGCCCATGCTGTAGCTTATGTGACAATGGCTTTTAGGATCGCTTGGTTTAAGATCAATTATCCTGAAGCGTTTTATGCCACATTTTTTACCGTCAGGGCAGATGAGTTTGATGCGGAACTGATCTGCAGCGGTGTGAAAAAGTGCCGGGAGGCTATCAAAGAAATTGCCGCCAAAGGCAACAATGCAACGGCTAAGGACAAGAACCTGCAGACGATCCTTGAGATTGTGGTGGAAATGTACTGCCGGAAGATTAAGCTGCGCAAGGTTAATCTGTGGGAATCGGATGCGGTACGTTTTCAGGTAACGCCTGATGGGCTCCTGCCGCCACTGTCATCCCTGCAGGGAGTCGGTGAAACGGCTGCGGCGAGTTTGGTCAAACTCAGGGAACATGGAACGATCAAATCTGTCGAAGATATCCAGGCCCGATCCAATGGAAAGATCAGCAAAACCGTCATTGAAACGCTTCAGCAGCACGGGTGTCTGGAAGGGCTGCCCGACAAAAATCAGCTGAGTTTGTTTTAAACTGGACATTAGGAATATTGCAGACGGAAACAGTATATGATATAGTAAAAGCAGGAATTTTATTCTAAGCAGATTTTTGGTTCAGAGTGGGGATTACCCACTCTTTCATTTGGTATGATGAAAAAATAAAAAATGCTTAACTCTAAAAGGAGTATACGATGAGCAATTCTATTCTAAACAAAGTTAGAAGTTTGGCAGAGCCACTCGTAATGGAGCTGGGACTGGAATTCGTCGATGTTGAGTATGTTAAGGAAGGTGCTTACTGGTATCTGCGATTATATATTGATAAGGAAGGCGGAGTAGAGATTGACGACTGTGCCGAGGTAAGCCATCGAATTAATGAGGTTCTGGATAAAGAAAACCCGATTCCTCAGGCCTATATGCTGGAAGTCTCTTCTCCCGGAATTGAGAGACCGCTTAAAAAGAGAGAAGATTATATCAAATATACAGGAAAGCTTGTCAGTATTAATACGACAGAAGTGTTTGAGGGATACAGCCGCTTTACCGGAAATTTAAAAGGACTGGCTGATGACCAGGTTATTCTAGAATATGAGGGGCGGGAGATTGCCATTCCTTTGTCGCTAATTGAAAAGGCCCATCTTACTTTTGAGTTTTAAAATGATTTTGAGGAGGGATTCAGACAGATGAACATGGAGTTCATTGAGGCAATTCACGAATTAGAAAAAGAAAAAGGTATTTCGACAGAGATATTGTTTGAAGCGATTGAAGCTGCTCTGATATCGGCATATAAAAAGAACTTTTCCTCTTTACAGAATGTAAGGATCCATATAGACCGCTTGAATGGAGAAATTAAAGTATATACCCGCAAAAACGTTGTGGAAATTGTGGATGATCCTCGCACCCAAATATCATTAGAAGAAGCTAAAAAAATTGACCCGAACTATTCAACTGAAGATATTGTTGAATTTGAAGTCACTCCGCGTGACTTTGGCCGCATCGCAGCGCAGACTGCCAAGCAGGTTGTTGTCCAAAGAATACGCGAGGCTGAACGTGGATTAATATACGATGAATATATTAATCGCGAGGGAGATATTGTCACCGGTATTGTCCAACGCTATGAACAGCGTAACGTCATTGTGGATCTTGGCAAGGTGGAGGCCGTACTGCCTGCCTCAGAGCAGAATCCCGGAGTAAACTACCAGCCTTTTGAAAGAATCAAGGCCTATGTTGTTGAAGTGAAGAAAACTACCAAAGGCCCCCAAATTTTGCTTTCCCGCACCCATCCAGGACTGATCAAACGATTGTTTGAGCTGGAAGTTCCGGAGATTCACGATGGAATTGTAGAAATCAAAGCAGTTGCAAGGGAAGCAGGTGCACGCTCCAAAATTGCCGTTTACTCGAAAGACAAAAACGTTGATCCGGTTGGAGCGTGTGTTGGACCGAAGGGCAGCAGGGTACAGAATATTGTGAATGAACTGAAAGGCGAAAAAATGGACATCATCAACTGGTCGGCTGATCCGATTGATTTTGTCTCCAATGCGCTTTCCCCGGCCAGAGTCCTGGGTGTTTATCCGCGGTATGAAGACAAGGTGACGTTAGTGGTCGTGCCGGACTATCAATTATCACTCGCTATCGGGAAAGAAGGACAGAACGCCAGACTGGCTGCAAAGCTGACCGGCTGGAAAATCGATATTAAGAACGAAACGCAGGCGCTCGCTCAGAATTTGATCCCGGAAGACAGCTATCAGGATGAAGAATATGAGAGTGAATACTATGAACAGGCGTATGAACCCTATGAAGAAGGAGAATATACAGATTATGAAGATGAGCCCTACGGCGATTATGTAGAAGGCGAGTATGAAGAATCTGAAGAAGAATATCAGGAATATGATGAAGGCTATCAGGACTACACAGAAGAAGGATACGATGAATATGATGACGGGAGTTATCAGGAGGACGAGGATAGCCAATACTACGATGAATACGATGAATCTGCAGAATATGACGGCGATGAAAATGCCCGAAATGAAAACAGTGATGCTGATGTGTCTTGTTCAGAATTAGAATCACCTGCTGATGAAGCTTCCCAAGTAGATGAACAGCAGGAAGCAGAGAAACCCAAGAAAAAGGCCAAGTCTTCAAGCAAGAAAAAATAGGCTTCAGTGACCAAAAGTAATACCGGAAAGGTGAGAAAATGAAGGTACGAAAAATCCCTCTGCGCATGTGTCTTGGCTGCCAGGAAATGAAACCAAAAAAAGAATTATTGAGAATCGTAAAAACACCTGAGGGAGTATTGGAATTTGATCCTTCTTCCAAGAAAAATGGGCGTGGAGCTTACCTTTGCCAGTGTCCAGATTGTCTGATAAAAGCTCTGAAACAAAACCGTTTTGAAAAAACGTTTGGCATCAAACCGACCAAAGAGATGCTGGCCGAAATTGAAAGGCAGATGAATTCTTCTTGACACCAAAAATATTATCATTGCTTGGAATGGCAAGGAGAGCCGGGAAAATTTCTTCCGGAGAATCACAGGTTGAAGCGTTCTTAAAAAAACAAAAGGGCTCGTTATTGATTATTGCAGAAGATTCACCGGGCTCTATCACCAAGTACACGCAATGGGCCGATGATCTTCATATTCCGGTTATGATCTGCAGCACGAAACAAGAACTCGGGACGGCTGTCGGATTATCACCAAGAGCACTTATACTGATTATGGATGACGGTTTCGCCAAAGCAATCATCAGGTTGGGGGACACACCTGAAAATGAGCGGGTTTAAAAGTTTTAATGTCCCCAGTAAGAGATAAGGAGTTGAAAGGTTATATTTCTATTTTCGTTTTTGGGGGGTGACAATGTGACCAATATTCGAGTTCACGAACTGGCTAAAGAATTGAATATATCCAGCAAGGCTTTAATGGAAAAGTTTAATGATATTGGGATACCAGTGAAAAACCACTTAAGTGCGGTATCCACGGAGGAAGTTGAAAAAGTTAAAAAAGCGCTGACCAAGACAGGCGAATCACAGCAAAAAGAAGTAAGCAAGCCGGTTAAGGCTGCCGGGGCTGAGGAAAAAGTCCCTGCCAGAAAAAGGACCGAAGAAGATATTCCCCCGGAAAGCTCCAGAGATGCGGAAGGTCACAAAAGAAGTCAGGGTCAAAGACCGCCAGGCGAGATGAGACCGCAGGGTCAAAGACCGCCAGGCGAGATGAGACCGCAGGGTCAAAGACCGCCAGGTGAGATGAGACCGCAGGGTCAAAGACCGCCAGGTGAGATGAGACCACAGGGTCAAAGACCGCCAGGTGAGATGAGACCGCAGGGTCAAAGACCACCAGGCGAGATGAGACCACAGGGTCAAAGACCGCCAG
>Ga0209639_1001468_pt1 | contig 23287 bp, 23 predicted proteins | sample EPASupsiteHSE605_FD_187268 | JGI IMG/M metagenome (GOLD analysis project Ga0209639, IMG submission 187268) | Bioremediated contaminated groundwater from EPA Superfund site, New Mexico - Sample HSE6-05 (SPAdes) (version 2) | ecosystem: Environmental > Aquatic > Deep subsurface > Groundwater >...
ATCCCGATACTTTTCCCTGCAAAGCGGCTAAGTCACTATATTCTAACATGTAAAAATCGTCAATATTTGAATAAGACATTAATCAATAAAGTAGTTGAGATGATATCTTTAGTACAAAAAGAGTAGTCTATTAGATAGATTGTCCTTTTATAGTCCTATATTTTGTGATATACTGATCTATGAAGCAACGGAGTTAATAGTCGGTCAGAGTTAGGGTGGACTTTGATTTGATGTTGGGGGAGCTCCGTTGCCCCGAATATAAATGTAATGAGATCTTGCGTAGGCAGGATCTTTTTTGTTTTTTTTATTAAATAATAATAATTTTGAATTGGCAGGATTTTATCACGGCAATATGGAACATAAATACTTTAGAAGATGAAATAAAAAATTAAGCACTATACTTATAAAATGAGGTGAGCTTGTGAAGGGAACAGTGGTTGCTACGTGGGTGAGTACTGCACATAATATGTGGGGCTCAGAACTAGTTGGGAAAGCCATGGAACATGCTGGTTGGGCACGGAACCGGATTGTTATGCCGACGGAAGATATTGATGATCAAGAGGTAAAATCTTTTATTGATTTTTTAGCAAAACAATTGGGAAAATCAGAAGAGGAAGTATGGATGATTATCGGTAAAGATAATGTCAACTCTTTCTTTAATGTGTATCCAGCTTTTTTTCAGCAAGAAACGCTATATTCCTTTTTACGGTCGATGTATGATGTTCATGTAGTGGTTGTACAGCGCATACCGGGTGCTAAGCCGCCAGAACTACTAATTGATCCGATTTCTGAATATGAAGCAGTGCTCAGTTATCGTTCTAAGAGGGGCATGTTTAGTTATTTAAAAGGCTTAATTACTGGAGCTGCCGAGCATTTTAAAGAAAATATTACGACTGAGATTATCGAAAGCTCAACTGAGCATATGAAAATAAAAATTAAGTTTCCCAAACCGATCACCACGAAGAAATCGTATCGCTTCAATCACCTCTTATCGTTTGGTGTTATTAAGAACGTATCAGTTAAAGTTGGTATAGCGGTTACGTTACTAACGCTAGTGGTAAATGGTGCTTTATCGTTAGCTGGCCTTTCTATTTCGTTATGGTCATCTATTATTAGTGGAGGTCTTGCCGCTCTTTGTTCTAGCTTTTTAATGCGACCATTTACTGCCATTCAAGAAGAAATTAAAAATATTCAAGAACGTAAATATTTTCTTGAAAATAAGATTTCTACAAATGATGAATTTGAAGAGATGATGGATGGTTTATCGCTGTATAAAAAAAGATTGAAACGAGAGTTTGTAGGCTTTAAAGGCACATCTGATGAAATGAATAAGTATGCAGATAATTTTAATGTATTAGCGGAGCGGATGACGGAAACTTCTAGAGGAATTTCTGGTGTTATTGATGATGTGGCTACTGCGGCGAACAATCAGGCGGAAGAGACTACAGATGCAGTTGCTATTTTAAGTGGTAATTTAGATACCTTAAAGACTGTAGTAACAGAACAAAATAATAATAAATTACAATTAGAAGCTGCTATGGCACAGATCAGTCATGGTTTTGGTGAAGTGGAAGCATCTGGAGTGAAGTTAGAGCATAGTTTGTTGAACTTTGCAAATGTGAAGAAATCTGCCGAAAATTTGCAATCACAAGCTACTAAAATTACAGAAATTACGGGTATGGTAGCTGCTATTGCTGGGCAAACTAATCTTCTGGCTCTCAATGCTGCAATTGAGGCGGCCAGGGCGGGTGAACAAGGCAGAGGCTTTGCTGTAGTTGCAGAAGAAGTACGCAAGCTTGCGGAACAATCGCATCAACATTCGGATAGCATTACTACGGATTTAAAAGTATTAATGGATATCATTAGTGGTGTTGTAAGCCTGATTGAGCAAGAATATGATGTGCTCACGATTGAAAGTCGCCAACTGAATCAAGTAGTAGCAAGCAATACGAAGCATGTAGATAATGTACAGAATGTAGCTGATAATATTGTACATATGATTGGCAAGTTAGAAAGCGAAATGCTTGGTCTTACTCATGTTTATGGGAAAATTGAGTCCTTAGCGGCTATTTCTGAAGAAAATTCGGCAGCTAGTGAGGAAGTAAGTGCCTCAGTGCAGGTTTATAATGAAAAATTACATGATATGATGGGCAAAATTGGTGAATTTAAAGTGGTCATAGGCAACTTTAGTGAAGATATTAATCAATATCGTACTTGATTATGATTGCAATGATGAAGTAGATAGGCAAATTGCTTATCTACTTCATTTTTTTTGCTTAAAATAGTGTATAATATATAATGCAATAAGATGACATTGGCATGATTCGTCTATCAGACGTGGACAATCTAGTACTAGTTATGATTGCGATGCAGAAAATTTAGTGATCGTGATATAGTGGGAAGCGTAGGAATTTAATTGTGGATTTTCATTGAATTTATGATATGATTTCTCTATTGACATAATGAAAAAAATAATGGAGATATATAAGATAGATGGAGGGTTTTTATGATCCGAGAGCCGCGTAGCAAAGAAAAACTGGAGAACTACTATCAAAAGTTTATAAGTGAGGGAACGCTCGATCCCAATGTACATCCTTGGGTAGGCGAGTCATGGCAAAAAAGCAGTCAGTTGGGTGTTGCTTCTGAAAAATTGCCGCCACTCGTTAAGCTTACAAAGTCGGAATTGGCAAGGCGTCAACAACTACACCGTGGAGCGATTGAATATTTAGATGGATTATATGATCAGACGCGAGAGTATTTTAATGTATACAATCTAAGCCTATTGCTACTCGATAGTAGTTGTTATGTTCTCAAAAATTATGCGTTGCCTTTCTTTCAAAAAACTCCTGGGGAACTGGAAGGCGGAAGACTGGCAGAAGAAGATATTGGAACATCGAGTATTAGTATTGCTCATCAGCATAAAGTTCCGTTTTTACTATTTGGTGCAGAAATGTGGATCAAAGAATGCCAAGATGGTGATGCGTGTTCCGTACCCATTATTGTTGATGGACAACTTTTATATATTGTAACGATTGTATTAGTGGAACAGGAAAAATTACCACATAGTTCTGTGGTTTCCTTATTATTAAGTGCCAAGTATGCGATGGAACAACATTTAAAGATGTTAGCGCAACTAGAAGCTAGGCATGCTATTTTAGATTCCGTGCCGTTTGCGGTATATCATATCATACCAGGTGGTGAAGTTGTTTATAGCAATAAACTAGGGCAAAGTCGATTGGCTGGTATTGATGCAGTAATTGCCAATGGTGGACTCGCCAATTTAAATGATGTAGTACTCAACTATCGCCATACCCCGTTATATAAAGGTTTTAAGGGAATTCCATCTTATAATAAAGAAGTAACCTGGATTACGCAACGGAAAACATATGAAGATATTACGACGGTAGTGCCATTAGAGCATGACAATGTAGTAACAAGTGTAGTTGCGGTATCACTGCCTATCGAGGATTTACGGACGCTTGTTGCACATGCAGTCGGGTATAAGGCGCGATATAGTTTGTCGAGTATGGTAGGTACTGCGCCTGTATTCGTGGCAATGCAAGAAAAGGTAGGCCGAGTGGCACGCAATCATCATCATCTGTTACTCCAGGGAGAACCAGGTACTGGTAAACAGCGGGTGGCACATGCGATTCATCAAGCCAGCATACGGGCAGCTGGTCCGTTAATATCGCTCAAGTGTGGGGATATAACGCCAGAAGTGTTAGAAGAAGAATTATTTGGTACTGGGGCAACAAAAGATGAAAGTAGACCAGGAAAAATAGAATTAGCGAATGGTGGTACATTATTCCTAGATGAAATAGAAAAAATACCGCTTCATGTGGCCACTAAATTAGCGGAAGCACTAAAAATTGGCGAACTATGCCGCCAAGGTGAAAATGTAAAACGGAAATTTGATATCCGCATTATTGCTGCTTGTGACAGTGATTTAAAACGTCTGACGGAAAAAGGTATATTTTTACCTACTTTATATAAAATCGTTTCTAAAATTACTATTCGCATCCCCACTTTGCGAGCTCGGCGTGAAGATATTCCTTTGCTAGCAAATCACATTATTAGTGAACTAGCTCAGCAGCATAATATAGAATACAAAGAATTATTGCCAGCGGCGGCGCAGTTACTAATGTCTTATGAATGGCCTGGCAATATAAAACAGTTGCAAGGCGTCGTAGAACAAGCTTTCTTTAATACGGCAGGTGCTACTATTGATGTGCAAGATATTAGTTTACTAGGAGAAACTGCTGTTGGAATAGCCTGGAAAGATAATAAAGAAGTATTCGTTGAAGCCTGGAAAGTGGCGGGTGGCAATATCAGCCGTTTAGCCAATATGTTAGATGTAAGCCGCGTGACATTATATCGATATTTAAAAAAATTCGGTTTGGATAAAGAGTAGTAAAAATATAGGTGAGGTATAAATATGCGATTGAGAAAAAAGCCTTGGGTTAGTTCCGCATTAAAAGACTATCATGAGATTGTATTGATCAAAGATTTACTTTGTGCGAAAACGTTAGAAGAGGGTACTTCACTTAGTGAAGAATTGTACCGAGTCGGCGAGAACATGAAGGGGCAGTGGGCGAAAATTTTTGGCCGTAAAGCACCGCTACATGTGGAACTTGGAACAGGTAAGGGGAAGTTTATTAGCCAAATGGCTGAGCGGCATCCAGAAATCAACTTCGTTGGAATTGAAGCGCAGCAAGATGTTTTATATTATGTAGCACAAAAAGTCCGAGAGAAAAAGCTTACCAATGTTCGGTTATTAGTCTTTGATGTAAACCATCTACTAGAAATATTTGGACCAAAGGAAATTGATCGATTATATATTAATTTTTGTGATCCGTGGCCTAAAGTCCGGCATGCAAAACGACGCTTGACTCATACAGAGTTCTTAGATAAATATAAGATGGTTTTAGCTGATGGTGGGGAAATATTTTTCAAGACGGATAATCGCTCGCTATTTGATTTTTCATTAGAGCAATTTGCGCAGAGGAATCTCCAGATCGACAACCTAACGTTTGATTTGCATAACAGTGATTTCGTGGATAACGTTATGACTGAATATGAAACTAAATTTAGTGGTATGGGGACGCCTATCAATCGTTGTGAAATAAAAATTCCTTAAATTTTTATTAAAATAATAACAATATTTGAGATTGCGGCATATACTGTAATAAACTCTGTGGATCAAAGAGGGAGAGTGTTGCTATGTCGCGTCAACAAATATCATATATGGTTCCTGAACCCTTGGAACCACTGAATCTAGAACAAGTAAAATTCTGGCTCAGAATCATGCAAGAACATGCATTGTTTATTAAAGCTGGACTGCCTTGTGATAACACTGATTTGATAGATGAAGCGCAGGCTTTCTATCAAGAATTTGAGTCGCTACGCGTACGTGCTGAACGGGTGCAAAGTGATAGGAAATTTGCGGAACTCGTCTGTGATGTTCTAGTATTGGTAAAAGAGTTTTATGTTTTTAAACGTAACTTATTGCATCAGATGCTAGAGTGCAAACTGGGTGGTTCTAATTTTCCGCTGCTTCTTGACCATGTCGCTCGCGAAGCGGAATATTTTATTCGTCTATTAGACAAGATGAAAAATAATAAAGTTCTGGTAAATGGAGCAACAAAAGCACAGGAGAATACCTTCTGGCTGCGTATTATGGCTGACCATGCTAAGTTTATCAGTCAGCTGCTAGACCCCTCGGAACGTAATTTAATTACGACGGCTCATGCTTTTTCCGAGGAGTTTGACGTCCTCTTTATGCAAGGAAGAGATTTTTCTAGTATGTTACAGGGATATCCTGAGGTTGCTTCTTTTAAACGTTTTATTCAAGATGCTCGAGCGGCTACTGTGCGTCTGCGAGATTTTAAGCGGGCAGCGGAAGAGATGATTGAAGAATGTCGATTGGTGGGAATTATACCAGCTTTGTTAGCTGATCATGTCCGGCGTGAGGCGGATCATTTTTTAGCGATTTTAGCAATGATGGAAAAGGGTATTATAAAGAACATGCAACTCGTAGGTATCGAAGACACCGAAGATGTAGAAATCGTAAATGATGTACAAAGTACATGCAAAATTTTTAAAGTAATGAAACCAGAACGGGAAGACGATGAATTAGAACTAGAAGCAGAGCAAGAAGAACAAGAGGAAGAGTCAGAGCGGGAAGAAGAATCAGAACCGATCGTCATAGAACCAGAGGTTGAGTGGCTTCTTCAAGAAAAAATAAATAATAAAAGTAAAATGGGCAAGGGATCACAAAGTGCTACTGCTGAACAGCCACAATTTGTTGAGACGAAGGTTGTAGTCGAAGATAAAGTGATTGCTACAAAGCCTTTGGTTACTAAGCAAGTGCAAGAGAGCGAGACAAAATATAAGTGGAGTGGAAAATGGCCACGTCAACTCGGGGGCAAACATATTGATGAGTAAGGATTGGCATAGTAAAGAAAGAGCATGGGGGAAGTTCCTCCTGCTCTTTTTTGCTATACCCAACTTTGTATGAATAAAAGGGTTTTGGTGGGAAATATAGAATGTAGGGAGAGAATAAAAAAGTTGTAACTGTTATAGAGTGGGTAGTACTGCTATATATCCTAATAACTCGCGTTTGGTATCGGTTACCGACAAGAGGCGACCGTTATGCAGGTCAATCAGGCTCAAATCGCCAAGAATGTGACTGGTGCCAATTCCAAATTGGGCGCCAGGTAAAATATGTAGGCATGATATAGAACGTCCTAGCTTAATATGCCTTATAATAGCAGCGGTATGACTATCAATTACTGTAATGGAATCATTTTCCTCGTTCACTACATATGCAATGTGTTCATTGGAACAAGTTGCTATATGTGAAGGGTAAGCAGCCGAAGGACTAGTGCTATAGGGGTAAATACAGCGCTGGGATGGTAGGATGGCAAGGGTATGATCCTGATTCAGAACTCTGTTGAAACAAATGACCCCTTCTATTGTAAAGGTAGACGTTGTGAAAGGAATCAATATATGTCCCTCATTGTCGAGTGTAATATTGGTAGGAATTCCAGGGAGAGTATGTTCGATGAGTAGTTCACCTGTCAGGCTAAATACGGCTAATGAACCTCCGCTTCCATGTTCCCAGACTCCATATACTGCCATACGATCAGATGATAATCCCACACAACAGGCTTTTGCCGGGGTTCCCCAACTTTTTAAGGACATGGTATTTATAGTAAGAGAATACAACATGCCCGCAGGATCGGCTAAATAAGCGTAGATACCATCTGGAGAAAGTGTGAATTGTATAGGCTGGGGTAGTTTCATTGGTAGTCGGTATATGGATTGTTGCTTTAAATTCGCGATGAATAGGCCACCATTATCGCTAGCATCGATGATCGGTAGATAGACTGTGATCTGGTCAGGTGCAAGCACTAATTCAGTGGGTGTACATCCTGCTGGATAAGATATTTGTGCAATTATTTCTCCGGAATTATCAACCAATAACAAGGCACGGGTAGTATGATCAATCACCACAAGTTGATATGGTAAATTTTCCATATTGTCACCTCTGTTTTGTGTGGAGCTTATGAATCGTTCATTGCTTTGTATAATATTCTTAGATTGCCCAATTGGTTATTAGATGAAGAACTTTATTTTTGGTATAATGAAGAGAGATTAATGAAGGAGATACAGCGATGAACAGGTTATCTAGATTTTGGGTAAGTAATACAGAAGCGGTTGTATATAGTACCTTATTATTATTTGTGATCGGGAGCGTAAATATCTTTAGTGCTAGTTTTGTTGAAGCCGGGCAAACAATGCATGATAGTTATTTTTATTTAAAAAGGCATCTGATGACGTTTTGTATTGGGATTATGGCGATGATTGTTATGAGTCGAATGGATTATCATCGCCTAAAACGTTTGATATCAATGGTGATAGTCGTCACCATAGGTCTTTTGGTGGCAGTACATGCCAGTGGTATCCAAATTAATGGTGCTAGGCGCTGGATTAATATTGGATTTCAGTTTCAACCGTCAGAGTTTGCAAAACTGACAGGACTACTGATTACCGCTGGATATTTAGGACCCGTGATTGACTATGGACGTCGGGTGACACTACTGTCAACGCCATTTTATATTACTGTTGTATTAGCTCTGATTGTATTTAAACAACCTGATATGGGGACTGCAGTTATTATTATTAGTGTATCTCTAATGTTATATATGATTGCCGGACTTCCGAAACAACAGCTATTTACGTTAATGGGAGGCGGAGCGTTATTATTTTTATATGGAACGTTTACTGCCGCTTATCGGGCGGAACGTATTGCGGCATGGCTGAATCCTTGGGCGTATCAACAAGGGATTGGTTACCAAGCGGTGCAAGGACTACTTGCGATTGGTTCAGGGGGATTTTTTGGCACTGGTCTTGGTATGGGAGCTAGTAAATTTTACTATTTGCCAGAGGGGCACACTGACTTTGCATTTGCTGTTTTATGTCAAGAAATGGGATTCATTGGTGCTGTTATTGTATTGTTTCTGATGTCAATTTTTGCTTATTATGGTGTTAAAATCTCTTTGAAAGCACCCGATGGTTTTGGTAAAATGCTCGCGATGGGGACTGTTATTTTAATAGTAGGACAGGCGGTGATCAATATTGCGATGGTATCGGGTTTATTGCCTGTAGTGGGTGTGCCGCTTCCGTTTATAAGTTATGGTGGTACAGCGCTGATTGTAAATCTAGCCTCTATCGGTATTTTGCTAAATGTAGGGAGGCAGGCTGTTGAGCGTGTACCTGGCGAGCCACAAGAAGGTCCTGAAAATAGTCGAGATACACGTTTGAAATTGGCTAGAAAAGCAAGAACCTTAAGCCGAGTAAAGTAGATGTGGTTTAAAAAAATTCCATATGGTAATAATAATGGATAAGATATCTAGCGAGGAGGCTAACCTATATGTTTGCCCTTGTTCGCATCGGCGCTTATTTGTTGAGTGGACTTAGCATATGGAGTTTTTTCCAAGGTGGTGCAGAGGGAAACAATTCTTTTTCTTTGCAAAGGCACCTAGCTCTTGATCCAGCTCATGGTATGATTTTTGGTGTGTGCGCTGGTGTTAGTAATTTTATCAGTGTTGATGTGACTCTTATCCGTTTCATTTGGTTTGCGACTATTTTATATCGAGGTCTGGGAATTTTATTGTATATTGTAGCATTTCTGATTATGCCAACAACTGGCTAATCAGATTTTTTTTGCGTTAAGTAACATACAAGGGGATCATGACATAAAATATACTAAGTTGACTGAGAGGAGGCTCAATTGATGAAGAAAGGACCATATAAAACAAAAAAACAGATGTGTATGCCAGATGATGATTGTCCGGATATGAAGCTCGCTCATTCTTATGTTTTATGGCAACACTATGATAATGCATTTAGACCACAAGAAGCGTTAATGAAGGGAACGCTATTTCCTGAGTTATACGGCGTTTATACGCTGCCGAAGTGAAGAAAGGAGGTCAAAACATGAATTGTGAGCAGCAGATGCGTATGCTGATAGAAGTGCAAGAAATGCAGTTTGTTGCGCTAGAGCTCAATCTGTATTTGGATACGCATCCTTGTGATAAAGATGCGATCAATGATTTTAATTGTGCAGTAGAGATGCTTACAAAATATAAGCAGGCCTATGAAAAGGAATATGGACCGCTACTTAACTTTGGTATAGGCGGCTATACAGATGAAGCGTGGCAATGGGTAAATAGTCCATGGCCATGGCAATTATAGATGGGGGAATGTAACGATGTGGATATATGAAAAGGCATTGCAACATCCTGTTAGGGTTAGCCGTCCTGATCTAAGTTTTGCAAAACTAGTTATTACGCAGTACGGAGGCCCAGATGGCGAACTAGGAGCATCCCTCCGGTATTTAAATCAGCGCTACTCTATGCCTACTGGTCAGGCTAAAGCGCTACTTACGGATATCGGTACCGAAGAAATGGCTCATATGGAAATGATAGCAGCCCTAGTATATAAATTAGTGGACGGAGCTTCACCCAAAGATTTTGAAGAGGCTGGTTGGGGCGGGCAATATGCTCAACATAATCACGGACTATTTTGGACCGATGCTAATGGTGTTCCTTGGTGCGCATCTTATATTGCTTGCCTTGGTGACCCAATTGCAGATTTGACGGAAGATATGGCTGCAGAGCAAAAAGCACGGGTAACTTATGAACATCTGATTCATCTGACGGATGATCCGTGTGTGAAAGATACATTACGATTCTTATGGGAGCGAGAAGTGGTTCATTTTCAGCGATTTGGCGAAATGCTAAATACGGTGCAGGAACATATGGAGAAGAAGAATATGTGGTGTGGGTGTGAAGTGGAAGAATAGGGATTAGCAAAGGCATCTGAGAACCAGTGGAATACTGGATTTTCAGATGCCTTTTATTTTTATAAGACTGAAATAGAAGGGAAAAAGATCTTCTTATTGGAAATTACGAGTGCGTTGTCGGCTCCTGTAAAGTTTAAAGTGGAGGCTGAAAATAGTGCAGTGATATCAAGGCTGCTCAATGATAGCTGTGAAGCTGGCTTGGTTAAAGTTAGCTTATAAATTACGATATGGTGTAGGAAGCAAACATGCGACCTCATCAATCAATCTTGAGTCGAAACCATAGAAAGTCCAATACCTTCCAGTCCATCTATAACCCGTAACTGCACCATGCTCTACGCTTGTTGGATAAAACCAAAATTGTCTTCCATTCTTCAACCATACATACGTGTAGTAGTACAAGCAATCAATGATATAAGAATATGATGGTTTTGGGGGAATAACTGTTGGTGGCGGAGAGGTCGGAGGTCCGTATTGTCTCATAAATAATAGCCCCCCTTTTTTAAAAAAAGCTTTATATAACATAATATGATGGAAAGTTAATTAATGTTCAGTCCGAATAATCGAATCACTTCACCCGCTCCAGTAAATTCAAGCCTTTGCAGGTTTCTGCGAAGGCTTTTTTTGGAATTTTGAACTACTCTTCAGGAAGTAGCGGTTACGCTGAAATATATAAGTTCGCTCTCCACTTCTCAGCCCGCATTGATACAATCTCTCTCGTTTTTTCCAGTAAGGGAATGGTTATAAAAAAAGTAAATCTCTCGCAATTTATTATCAAATGCTTTTTATTTTATTAGTAAAAGTAACGGCCCGCTCTGCTCGTTCCGCTTCGCTAAGATGCCCTGTGGGGCATAAGGACACTAAATTTTAATATCCTACGTCAAGCCAGAACGAGCATGATCCAATGAATAGAGATTGCTCTTTTATCAAAGGGATGGGCAATGTATATCCATATATAAATGCTCAATAGAGCATCAAAGAGTAGCTGCGAAAAGTAGTCAAGTACCCCTATTTACCTCAACCAGTTTTTGCAAAAACTGGTCACACCTGACGCAATCTTCGATTGCCTTAAAGGTGCTTTAAACCCTTATCAGCATATATATAACGTATATAGCGCATATATACGTTATATATATGCTAAAGGTTGAAGCCTTAAATAATAAGAATTGATTCGTATATACGCAAGGAGGTAGTATTTGTGGCAAAAGTTAAGATCAAAGATGATCAAATTTTAATTAAATTAACATCTTATCAGAAAAGACAAATCAAAAGTTTAGCGGAATTAAGCGGCCAATGTATGTCTCAATTTATCTTATAAACAGGGTTGCGGTGCGAGGTTTATTTTTCGTGTACATACATGTGCGATTATTGAATAACATATGATGTTTTCCCGTACGTTTCATGTTGAGACGGTATGCTTGATAGAACGGAAATAGCCCAGTATTGGCGGGAATTCGCCGGTTTTGGTGGATTTTATAAGTGTGTCGCACTTTATGTTCGCTCAGACTTCGGTTTGGGCATTTTTCTGTTTAGGGGTGTCGGTACTAAAAAACGAAACTCTATACAAATACACGAAATGTAGAGGGTTTCGTGTATTTGTATGAGTCAGATAGGGAATGACATTCATGAAGTGCGTATTTCGGTCGCATCCGGACACCTTGTCGAGTTGATATAACAACTCTTCATAGCTGCATGTTGTACAGATGGCTTATAACGCCATCTGCTTTTGGTATGTTTAAATCATAAAAATGGTGAATACTTATCATAGCGTTCACCGTTTTTTGATACATTAACCTACTCTTAACTACTTAACTTAATGACATTGCCTATAGGGGGAGCATATCATACCACTACCGGCAGATTCTCCTTGCTTTCTGGCTGCAGGATATCCATCTTGGGCCGGGTCTCTTATTACTCAATCTTTTTTTGCCCAATCAAGATTCACGTGCTTATTTCAGTGCATCGTCAAAGAATTTCTCCAGTTTATCAAACGGAATCTTGTCCATCTGATCGTAGAGGTCCGTATGAGTTGCCCCTGGAACCACTATAATCTCTTTTGGCTCAGCAGCCGCCGCATAGACATCATCAGAGAAATACTTGGAATGAGCCTTGTCACCCGTGATTAGCAGCAACGGACGCGGACTAAGTTCTTTTATATTTTCCATCAAAGAGAAGTTGAAAAAGCCATATGGCGTCGTGGAAGACCATTCTTTGTTTGAGTTGATAGCACGCGGATGGTAAGCACGGCCAATATAGTACTCATAGAACTCCTTCGTCACACTATCCGGATTTTCCGGCAGTTTCTCCGGCAATACCCGTTCGCCCTGCATTACCTTGCCACCCTCGTCAAGTGGAATCTCATGGTAACCTGGAATCATTTCGCCTTTTTTTGCTTCTTTCCAACGCATGTCAGCCAGATATTTTTTGACCGTCTCTCGCTGCTCCGGTTTGTAGTAACTGCCTTTATAGTGATTGCGGATACTCTCGTGCATATCATACATTGCCGATACTGCTACCGCCTTGATGCGAACATCATTGATTGCCGCCGTGACGGATGGGCCGGAAAGACCACAAATACCGATAGCTCCAATTTGATCCTTGCTAACGAATTTCAGGGAGCCGATGAAATCAACCGCTGCACTGAAATCCTCCGTAAAAATTTCCGGCGAACCAACATTACGTACATTGCCGCCGCTCTCTCCTGTGAAGGACGGATCGAAGGCCACGGCTACATAGCCGTGCTTTGCCATTTCCTGTGCGTAGAGGCCTGAGGACTGTTCCTTGACTGCACCGAAGGGGCCGCTAAGAACGATTGCGCGATATTCCTTGCTGGCATCGAAATCCTTCGGCAGGTACATATGACCAGCCACCTCAATGCCATAACGGTTCTGGAAGCGAACATTCTTGGCTTCAATCGAAGGATCTACCTTGAACACACGCGTGTCATTATCCAGGGCCCGGATGGATGAGTTCTTCATCTGGGAGGTTGCGGCCAGCGTATCGTTCGGCGTAGCAGCAGATACCGAGCCAGCGCCACCCAATACCATGGTTCCCATCAGCATAGCAGCCAATATTAGCATGGACTTCTTGATCTTGAATTTCTTCATCATTTCAATTCCCTCTTTCTTTTTCTTCTACATATATGGTTTACACACTCTCTATTACGTGTTAGAGTTATCATACAATTGAGAGTGCACTCTCAGTCAAGTTTTTTTAAAAAATTTTCAATAGCTTTTTTAGGGGGAGTAAAAATGTACTATACAGTTAGTGAAATATCTAAAAAGGTCAATATATCTCCGCATACCCTTCGTTTTTATGCTAAAGAAGGTCTAATGCCCTTTGTTGCACGCAGTCAAGGCGGAATCCGTATGTTTAAGGATGAGGATCTTGAATCGCTTTTTATGATCGAATGTTTAAAGAAATCAGGGATGTCAATCAAAGCGATTAAAGAGTTTATGAACTGGTGTATGCTGGGCGATGAAACAATTGACCAGCGACTCAACATGTTCAGAGAACAACAGAAAAGGGTTATGGAACAAATTACAGAACTACAGACAACTCTTGATGTGATCAAATATAAATGCTGGTACTATGAAACTGCGCAAGCTGCCGGGACATGTTCCGTACATGCTTCCTTAAAGTCGGAAGATATTCCTGAAGACATTCGAAATTCTAAGGGAAAGATGGAAAGAGTGTATTGTAACAGATAAATTGAAACTTAACATTAATGTTTATAAAGATGACTGCCGGAACCACAAACCGACAGACATCTTTATTTTTGTATGTCTTTACTGGCACTGTCGAGTTTAGGCTTCAGTATTTATTTTTTAGTGGATGTTCTTATAATGCTATGATGAAGCTCCTCTACATCGCTTATTTCAATAACTTTTAGGCTATCTCGAATAGCATCAATTCTAGGTAATCTCATTCTCTTTGACACAATTCTTCTAAAATCATTATGCTCTAGCCAATCATCTAATTGATTAAAGTTCCTGATTTTTAACATAAAGCCAATAAGCAAAGTAAAAGCTATTGAACTTGTCATTATTTTAGGATAGACTCTTTTGTCTCTTAACTTCTTTATTTTTCCACCTAAATCATATACATTTGAAAGGTAATGTAGTAATTTTTAAAATAAAAAAGGCAAGCTAAACTTCTGCATTGAATTAGATTTTTTGCAAAAGGCTAATGTCAATAGCTGCATTTGGGGCTAGTTTTGTAAATTCCTCCATGGCCTTGGTAATGTATTTACTTTGTTTATTATAGAAATATACATTGCGGAATGTATGTGGGCTATCGATTTTGTAATATAGCATAGTTGAATTATGACTTGCTTTTTGGGCCAATGTATCGCTAATGATAGTAGCCCCCATGCCGTAGCAGGCAACATTATAAGCTGTGGCAAGCTGGTCTAATTCTAAAACAATTTTAGGAGTGAAGCCGTTTTCTTGAAAAATTTTATCTGCGCGTATTCTCGTATCGTTTCCTGCTCTCAGGAAAATGAACGGCTCATGAGCAAATAAGGACAAGGGTACGGGTTTGATTGCGGGATCTAAATGCTTTCCTTGGCAAATATCATCTATGGATAGTTGATGTTTTGACGCAAGGATGTTCGAAGGAAGCTTGGGAGGCACGGCAAGAATAAGATTCTCGCTGCAGAACAAGTGCTTTTCATAGATTGTTTCGTCCAAAAGGTAATTATCAAGCACAAAGTCCAGCGTGCCGGAAAATAACAGTTCTTCTAACTGGGAAGAAGCGGCTTCTATAAGATTTACCTTGATGGCTGGATACTTGTCTGTGAATTCTGTTATTATCGCCGGAAGAATAAAGGAAGCAAAAACATTGCTTGCGCCGATAGAAAGACGTCCTGTTTTCAGTTGATTTAAATTGCTAAGATAGTTTTCAAATTGGATTTCTATATCCATAATGGTTTCTGCAGCCTTTATATATTCTGTGCCTGCATCCGTCGGATGAATCGCTTTGCTGCTTCGCTCGAAGATACAACAACCGATACGGTTTTCAATTTTTTTGATTGCCGCGCTTAGAGCAGGTTGGCTAATATATAGGTTTTGAGCTGCTTTTGAGAAGCTTTTTTCTTTATAAACTTCATAAATATATTCTTTTCCTTTAAACATGTCATCCTCCTAATATAACTAAATGATTATATTATTTATACTGATAGATGTATTTGATTATATCATGCCCGGAACATATAATGAAATCAAATCAAATTAGGAAGTGACTTATGTTATACACGGGGGAGATGGAAAAATGAAAAAGTCAGTCGGTATTATTGGTGGCATGGGAGCGGCAGCCACTTGTGATTTATTTAATAAAATTATTAGCATGACAGATGCTAAATCAGATCAGGAGCATATCCATATTTTAATAGACTGTAATACCAATATTCCAGATAGGACGAAGGCTATATTAGGAAAAGGGGAAGATCCCGTTCCTGAAATGGTGAGAAGCGCCATAAGGTTGCAGTCGATGGGAGCGGATGTGTTAGTAATGCCATGTAATACGGCGCACTACTTTTATGACAAAATTACACCTTTCTTCGATATTCCGTTATTAAATATGTTAAAGTTAACGGCTGAGGAAATACGGAAAAGAGGTATAAGTAGAATTGGTTTGCTGGCAACTGATGGGACTATTCAATCGGGTGTCTATCATATGGTATTAGCAGAGGTGGGGATAGATGTAGTTATTCCTTCAACCGAGAGACAGACGAGTGTAATGGACGTTATTTATAAAGGAATAAAGGCATCGAATAGGGATATCGACCTTACCGGATTTTACGGTACAATCGATGAACTATTCGAACAGGGAGCAGAAATATTGATATTAGGTTGTACAGAACTGCCGGTGGCATTTGAAATCTACCACATTGACCGACCGGCGATTGATCCGACTGCGGTATTGGCAGCAGCGGCAATTCAGTTTGTTGATAAGCCCCTAGTCAAAAAAATTAGTTAGGTGTTCAGAAAATGCCTGGAAAGAAGGCATTACTAATAAGCCGCTTCAGGAAGATTATGGAGTAGCAGACCTTAAGATGTTTGATTATGGAAGTGCAAATTTGGTCTGTAAAGCAGGAGGAAAACAGTTTCAAGTGATCGTTACTTTAAAACAGCTTCGTACCATAAGTAAATGTGAAATTTACAGAAATTTGATGATGGACTAGGGGAGGATTACGGCTCACTTTAACCGAAAGACCCATGAACATCCAACGTTGAATTTTCATGGGTCTGTTAATTTATATAAAAAATTAATCTTTTTTGATCTCAATAGAGTGCTCTAAGCAATACATTAACTGATAAAGAGAAGCCATATAAATTCTCTTAAAATCAGGAGCGGTATAATTTGTACCAGCTAACTTGATGGATTCTAATTGTAGTTCGCTTAATTTGCACATAGGGTATAAGCCAAAGGCCATGGTAAAAGCAGAAAAAATAAAGGTTACAATGCTACTAATGCTAGCATTTGGGAATAGTTGGCTTTTGAATCTGAAATTATATTATTGTGCGTTCGCTGGTATCTTAAATATCCACTCAGCTATAGAATACTTGTTGAGATGATGCAAGAGCGAGGATTGAAGCTAACTCATACAACTATTATGAGATGGGTTCACTTTATTAAAGTCTTTTCCTTTCAATGTAAAGTGTTCCATCGCTCTGCAACTCCGCAAAAAAGATATCAGCAAATGAATGATAGCTAGCTTTGTTAATTTCCTCTAAACCCCATTCTTTAGTGAGGTGGATTTCTTTTAGATTCTTTTCTACTAACTGGCCGTCAACAATGAGTTCTGTAGGTATATATAAACGCGGAGAAAGGCTTATGTTGAGATCCTTTCTGGTTATTCCCTCCATTTGTGCTTTTTTTAGTATGCTAAGTTCACCGTTGGGCTCAAGGATAGCATAGTCTACATCCTTTATGGAAAAGACATTATTCATCCTGAGCATCATACTAAGATCATCCATATTAAGCCGATGACTTGCTAATTCTTTCTGCATTATTTGTCCCTGCTTTATGACGATTGTCGGTTCCCCATCCAATGCAACCCGGATCGTTGGGAATTTAAGGCTGCCATATTCGACCGCAATGGTCATAACTGTCCAGATTGTAAGGCCTGCAAGTCCATCTGTGATTGCTACATCTTTATGTACGACCATATCGCCAGCTATATTGCCCATTGCAATTCCAGTTATATATGTAAAGTAGGTTAGCTGTCCGAGTTGTTTCTTACCCAAAATTCTAGTAAGAGCCAATAAAAAGACAAATCCAATTACAGTTCGCAAAGCTGTTTCCATAACTGATTCCATTTAATTACCCCCAATAGATATTCTATATGTTAAGAGTCTTTACTCGTTAAGGTATTTAGTATACTAGAAATTTAAAGTCAATCAACCTACTTATATTTTATGAAAAAAATGGAGCATAAATAGCAAACCCTCTTGCATATGGTTCATCAAAGCCATATGCAAGGGGGAATTTTTTTGTCTAATAAAAATAAAGATCAAATAAGAGTAATTGTAGTCAATCCGCCTTCAAAAGAAGAGAGCGAAAAAAAATAAGAGAATTGAGTGAGTTTTTATCTAACGTATGGCATTTGCCGATAAAAACTCACTAACTCTCTTTTGGAAAACCCGCATAAATACTGACTTCTGTGACTATGAAAACATCTTTATACCTAACGCAGTACGGAGGCCCAGATGGCGAATTAGCAGCATCCCTTCGGTATCTAAATCAGCGCTACTCTATGCCTACTGGTCAGGCTAAAGCGTTATGTACATGTTGATATATTATAAAATCCAGTAAGACCGTATTTGAGACCTAATGGATTTCACTTTGCCCATTATTAACAATAGAATTTTTATGAGATGATCCTTAACACGATCCGTGCGCTCATCATTTCGTTACTCGTAAGATTTTAGTTAAACTTACTCATGTTGTAATAATTTTAGTAATTTAAGAGCTAACGATAAAGACATACGAGTTTCAAAAGAATCAAGAGAAATTCCTAATATATCCTCTATTTTCTTTTTGCGCAGTTGAACTGTCTTGTAATGAATAAACATGACCTTCGCAACATCATTTAAATTATTATTTTCAAGAATTGCCTCAAGAGTAGGAATATAATTCGCTTTTTTAAGGTGGTCATAAGTAATTATTTTTCCAAGTGTCCGATCTACATAGGTTGAGATTTCGTACTTGTCGTTAATAAACGGAACCAGTTGAAGTACACCAAGTTCTCGATAGTAAAAAACGTCTTTATTTTGAAAGACTTTTCTTCCGAGATGAACAGCAAGTGAACTTTGTTCAAATGCAACCTTAATATCAGTTATTCTTGTTGTTATTTCTGAGACACCAATACACATTGTAAATTTTGAAGAAGATTGCTTTGCTTGTGTCAGTATTTCTTCTGGGATCATAACTTGCCCCTGCTTGCTACTTGCTTCATGCTTGCAATAGCCAATGATACCAATTCCTTTAGAATTTAACCAAACCAATAAATCATTATTCGCATCAAGCTTTTCGATTATGGTATCTTGAATAGCGTTGATTTCATCAACATGCTCATTCTGTTGGTCATGAATATTCAATAAACAACAGATAAAGGACTTTTTATCTGCAAAATCAGTCATGTGTTTTAATTCTTCCCAATGTTTTGCATTCCATATATTACTTGTTACCATTTCATTCAATAACACTTGTCTTTTTTGCCTTTTTCTTTCTTGTTCGAGCAAACTTTCAATTAATTTTCGTTCAGATAAATCTCGAGCAATTCCTAAAATATAATTTACATTTTCTAACGTAAAACTTTTTGCTCGTATCTCAACAGGAATGAATGTTCCATCTTTCGCTTTATAGGTTCTATTATAAATACCGCAACGCTTTTTCTTAAGCTCTCTAAAACAAGTGGTGGTTTCATAATTGATTTTCTGTGGACGGATATCCATTGGTGACATATTCAATAGTTCAGTTTTAGTATAACCTAGTAAATTACATGCCATTTCATTGACTTCAACATATTTTATTGGATTTCCCAACTCATTCGTTTCAGCTAAAAATATAGAATCACTGATATTTTCATATAATGTACGATAGAGTAATTCGCTATTCATTAATGCTTGTTTTATGCTTTTAAGATGAGTAATATCGGTGTGAGTACCAATGCATTCAATTGCTTCTCCTTTGTCATTTTTCACCGCTTTTCCCCGGGATAAAATCCAGCGATAGGTATTGTCTTTTGCTTTTATTCGGTATTCGGTTTCATAATAAGGAGTCTGTTTATTAGCATGTTGCCAAAAAGTTTCTACGACTCTATCATGGTCATCTGGATGAACTTGACTAAGCCAAAAATTATCAGAAGAATCGATTTCTCCTGGTTCGTAGCCGAGAAGATTTGTATACCATGGAGAATAAAAAAATTGATTTGTTTTAAAATTTTTCTGCCAAACACCTTGCTTTGCACTTGTCAATGCTGCTCGCCATCGTTCTTCAGAGAATTTTAGCTTCGTTTCGTATTGTTTGGACTTTGTCAAATTCGTCGCTAGTATGGCAACGAAATTAGGTTTTGGAGTATAAACGGATGCTTCATACCAGCAATCTCGTTGAAAAAGATCGTGTTCTAGTATAATTGCTTGATTGGTTTGAGCAACTTCTCCCATAACGTGAATCCAGTTTATTTCTTCATTTTGAATAGTTGGGAAAATAGTAGTTAGACTTTTTCCTAGTATTTCAATTGCTTTTATACAAAACTCTTTTTCAAAAGAGGGGTTAACATCTACGCAAATCATATCAATAGGAGAACCGGATTCATTAAAGGTCACTTGGTAAAGACTGAAAATTACATGAGCATGATGGAAGAGGGCGCGGTATAAAGATTCACTTTCTCTTAATTTACGGTTCATGGGAGTGTCATCTTTTATTAAAATTTGCTTCATACTATTACTCCTACTATTAACTTACTTTATACAATCTATTATACTATAGAATATGTTGTACAATGCGAGTTATACCATAAATATACAAAATGTAATAGAATTCCTATAAAAAACTTACTTTTAATTACAATATATATATTTATTAACAAAAAAGGAATCTATTCTATCTTATCAAGATAGAATAGATTCCTTTTTTGTGTTTTTTTATAGGTAGAGTTGAGATTTAAAAGGGGTAATTATAATTGTTATAATAATAAGTAAGACATTTGCTATTCTGAGGGGAGAATGGACTATTTACTATGTGGGAATGAACGATAGTTATTTTAATAAATTTATTTAGAAGGAGATTTTAAGAATGTTAAAAACGCATAAAGTAGCGAAAATTTCTACAAACAGTATCAAAACTAGGCTAATTATGTTCTCATGCCTAATATTGGTTATTTCCATTGGAGTGGCAAGTTTTTTTAATTTGCGAAGTAGTCAGATCGCTCTTAACGAAAAAATAGAGGAGAGCATGTTGGCAAATGCAGAAACCGCTGCGGAGGGGATTGGTAAGGAAGTAACGGCCATGAGAGCGATAGTAGAATTCATGGCTACCGATGATAAACTCAAAGTGACCGATCCCAATATTGTTGCTGCGCGATTGGCAGAAATGAAAAAGGATATGCCCAAAATTGATAGTTTGTTTTTTGCTAATTCGAGTGGTCATTTCATAAGCGATAATGGGCTGGCAGGAACAATAGCCGAGAGGGAATACTTCAAGGACGTTGTGCAAAAAAAAGAAACGGTAGTAGCTGGAGACCCAGTTGTGTCACCAGTCAATGGTAAACTAGTGAGCGTGGTAATCACTCCAGTCAAGGGAGAGCAAGGCCAAATAATGGGATATGCAGGCGCTGCAATCCAGATTGGTGGAATTAGTGATTATGTACTAAATCGCAAATTTGGTAAGGAAGGTTATACTTATACATTAGGGAAATCAGGCACTTTTTTCATCCATCCTGATGCACAAGTTGCCATGAAGAAAAATATTTTAACTGATAACGGTGTCAGTCCGGCACTTGTTGAGTTAGCAAAAACGGCTCTTGCTGGTAAAAAAGGGGTAAAGGAGTATGACTTCAACGGTGATATAAGATATGCTGGAGTTGCCCCTGTTCCGGGAACCTCATGGGTGGTAGGTACAACCCTGCCCAAGGAAGAGGCTTTGGCAAGCATTTCCACGATAAGGAATCAGGCTATTCTCATCGCTGTGATCGCCGTGTTACTAGGTGGAATATTGATGTACTTTATCGCGGCTCGGATGGTCAACCCTATTATTACTCTGGTAGGGGTAGCAAATAAGATGGCGGAAGGTGACCTTACGCAAAGTGTGGTCGTAGCTACTGATGATGAGATAGGACAACTGTCTGTGGCTTTTAATGCAATGGGGTCAAACTTGAAAAGCTTGATTCAGCAAGTGCAGAAAAATGCCGAACAGGTTGCGGCTTCGTCTGAGGAATTAACGGCAAGTGCCGAACAATCAGCGCAAGCTGTTAACCAAGTAGCGGGTACGATCAGTGATGTTGCACAGGGGGCAGTTAGCCAAACAAAAGAGGTTGACTTCCTGTCCGCACAGGTGGAGCAGGTGTCAACGGGAATGCAGCAGATCACCGCCAATTCTAATAAAGTATCGGAGATGTCCAATAAAACTGCCAGTGCAGCGCAAGATGGTAAAAAGGCAGTGAATGCGGCCATAAGCCAGATGATGAGTATCGAAAAATCAGTTGCTAACTCTGCTGAGGTTGTTACGAAGCTTGGGGAAGGTTCCAAGGAGATTGGACAGATTGTAGACACTATTTCTGGTATCGCTGCGCAAACCAATTTGCTTGCTTTGAATGCGGCGATTGAGGCTGCGCGTGCAGGTGAACAAGGTAGAGGTTTTGCGGTTGTTGCAGAAGAAGTGCGTAAGTTAGCGGAACAATCGCAGGAAGCTGCAAAAGAAATAACGACACTGATTAGCAAGATTCAGGGTGAGACGGAAAGTGCTGTTACTGAAATGAATAATGGGACTAATGAGGTCAAACTAGGGACTGAAGTTGTGAATAATGCTGGACGATCTTTCGAAGAGATTTTTGCACTGATCGATCAGATGTCTTCGCAGATTCAAGAAATATCGGTGGCAATCCAGCAAATGGCTTCTGGCAGTCAACAGGTAGTGACTTCGGTACGAAATATTGACCGGATTAGTAAAGACATTGCTGGACAGACACAGACGGTATCGGCCGCGTCTGAAGAACAGGCTGCGTCTATGGAAGAAATTGCTGCGTCCAGTCAGGCATTATCGAAGCTTGCGGAAGAACTACAGGTAGCTGCGGGGAAATTTATGGTCTAGGAGTTCAAGTCTGAAAATGTTGCAAAGATTGTGGCATGATTTCTTATTGTGCTAACGATAAAATCCAGTAAGACCGTATTTGAGGTCTACTGGATTTTACTTTGTGCCAAGATCCGTGCATTATCGGGAATCGTAGCTTTATCGAGAAACTCTTTAACTACCTCTTTTACTGATTTGGGATTAGTAGCATATTTCATAAGGTGCTTAATGACAAGCGCGTCCATTTCGTCAGCGTTCTTATACCCACAACGGCAGGCAGCATCCTTGACCATATACGGTGTACTGCCATCTTGCGAATAACAGATGTAATACCTAGTTACTTTCTTAGGGTTGGTGTTTGGGTAGTTCTGCCAGACATTCTTTGTCCGCATTCGTGCACCGCATTCACCGCAATAAATGAGCCCAGCATAATCATGGACTATTTTGGACAGATGCTAACGGTGTACCTTGGAGTGCTAAATATATTGCCTGCCGTGGTGATCCGATTGCGGATTTGACGGAGGATATGGCGGCCGAACAAAAAGCACGGGTAACTTATGAACATCTGATTCATCTGACGGATGATCCGTGTGTGAAAGATACATTACGATTCTTATGGGAGCGAGA
>Ga0209639_1001473_pt1 | contig 23170 bp, 22 predicted proteins | sample EPASupsiteHSE605_FD_187268 | JGI IMG/M metagenome (GOLD analysis project Ga0209639, IMG submission 187268) | Bioremediated contaminated groundwater from EPA Superfund site, New Mexico - Sample HSE6-05 (SPAdes) (version 2) | ecosystem: Environmental > Aquatic > Deep subsurface > Groundwater >...
TTGAAAAATCCCAAAAATTACCCGATTGTGCCTCTATTGTGGTTGAATGATAATGAGATTATTTGCAATGTTGGTTTGGGATGTGAAAGTGAAAGTATAGATCAAGGAAGGTCTTACGTTGATAAAAGCATTAATATTTCAAATTGTTTCTTCTCAAGATCTTCATCATACTCGGGAAATGGTGGCGTAATATATGTTAATGGTGGTTCTTACTCAATGAATGTCAATTACTCAATGTTCTATAACTGTGTTTGTTCTTCTCATGGAGGAGCAATATACTTCATCTCTTCTAATTCATATCTCAGAATGATATGTGCAAATAGTTGCTCTTGTGGAGTTTCTTCTTACTAACATTATGTTCCACAAAAACAGAATTATTGATCGTTTGCTCACTTTACCAAATATTACACCATTTTCTCTGACAATAAATGAGCTTACTTATTCCAAAAAGTGACAAATCCTGAAATTCTAAACGAATATCGGTTCAATACAAAGGAAAGGGGGCGAATATTCTTTCTAAGGTTCCCTTAGGACGCCTTAAACCAGCTGATAATGATAAGCCCAAAGAATATGAAGATAATGCTGTTCAATTTGCAAAATATGAGAGAATTATTACCCAACAAGTAGAAGAAATAGCACAATTAGAAGCCGAGTTAATTGATGAACGAGAAAAGAGAGATGAATTAGAAAAAAAATTGGAAGAGATTACAAAATTCTTGGAAGATTACGATTTACACTGGGGTGGAGGTCCTGGGCCTCAAGATATGACATATCCTCATGTACCAGAAGATATGGAATTATTTATGCGGAAAATTGTGGAATTGAATGATTATGCAAGCAGAAACAAGCCTTCTCTTAAATTGGAGAACAACCTTGCCAGAGTTGCGTTTGAGAACCCTATTTTGATCACTCTTAGTAATGACTCCTTCTCTGTAGATAATGGAAATCCAAGACCATATAATCTCCCTTTGAGTGTCCAGTTTTTTAAAGACATTTTTGAGTGGCTCTACCCAATGGAGTTTAAAGAAAAGCATCCTGATGGCGTATCTTTTAAGATAGATGACAAAAGGCAGCCAGATACTTATAAAGGAAAAGCAAAGTTCATTCAAAAAAATGGAAATAACACATCATTTTCTATTTTTGGAAAAGTTAAGAAACAAGTTTTTTGAAGAAGCAAAGAGAAGAGATGAATTAGAAGGTATCGTGAATGAAAAATGGAAATCGACAAAAGCACCAGATTTCGAAGGAAATATTTTTGAAGCAGCTGCAAAAGGAAAACTAACTAGCATTATTTATCTGTTAGCGAATGGAGCAAATGTGAATGAGAAATACCAAAATGATTAATATGATGCATGGGGGATGATTAGATCTACACCCCTCCATTTCTCTTCATGTTATGGTCATCTTTGTGTTGTTGAATATCTAGTTAATCAAAAAGCTGATATAAATACAAAAAACAAAACTGGATATACACCATTGGGAAGTGATAGATAGGTATTGTACGAATATTATCGAATTTCTCAAGAGTAAAGGAGGACAATAAATCAGAAGAGGCTTAAAAACCACATTCATTTGATTGTTTTGAATATGTTATCAAGTTCAGGCTTCTAGAAAACAAGGGATACTATTAAGAAAAGCGATTTTAGAGAGAATCGGGAGAATGGAAACAAATGGATGGAAGATATGTGAAAACCATGTTTGTAAATGGTGATATTTTGATCGATCGATGGTGGCAAAATATATTATTGGGAAAGAATAGGGTATCATGTTAAATGGACAATAATGAAATATAGGATGAGAGAGGACAAACATTTGGCGAATATCTGATGTTTTAGGGTACCAAAGTAGTGAGTGTTCAACCGCTTTGTGCTTTGTTATCAGAAGTCTCAATTCTAATTCTACCTTGTTTTTGAAGTTCACTAATCCTAGCTCGAATAACTTGGGGACTCTCGTTCTTAGGTTTAATTTCTTTCAATATTTTAAATATAGTTGTTTGACTTGATGGATTTTGTGCAGAATTACAAATCCTGATTATTACCTCATCTATTTCGCTATATTTCGTATCATTCACAATTTTTTTAATTTCTACGATTTCCGGATCTTCATATTTATTTTTTGTATCTATTCCAGCCCTTATCAAATCTAAAGGATGAGGAGGAACGTATCCCATCAGAACACATTCATCTGCAAACAATCGACATTCAGTATGTATCTTATCGAAATGCTCAACTAATTTATCCAAGAAACAACCAAAAGACTCAACAAAACTCATTAAATAGTATCCAAAAAATCTTGATTTTGTGGCTCAAATAAGCATTTGTTTATGAAAGGAATTGAGATCAATGAGAATGTGCTATCAATGGTTTCCAGTGGTGGTTCATCTGACATTTTCCAATATATGTAGATGAATACAACCAGTAACACTAAATTGTGGTTGCAAAGCTTCACCTACCATTGTTGGTTTTCATGATTGAAAATGAAGCTGAAATGAATGGTAAACGTAAAAATATAAGGCCTCTCTCCATTTTAGCTGCTAGAGGAGGTCATCTTAAAAGTTGATACAAATGCAAAAAAAAGATGATGAGTTTTTATATTAAATCGAACTGTTCTTCATTGGGATACTGAAAATGGCCATCTTTGTGTGGTTAAATATCTAGTTAATCAAAAAGATGATATAACATAAAAAATTCAAAAGGAAAACTCCATTGGGATAAGAAGGGAATTCGAATTGTGTTGAATTCCTTAAAATGAAAGGAGAAATTGGGCAGAATAAAGGAGAATACTTTGAAGAAAAGATATGTGATAAAAATGAAGGAAATTTGTTGGAAGATAGCTTTGGCGATGATGATGATAGCTTTGATAAAGGAGAAAATAGCTTTGATGAAGAAGAAAATAGCTTTGATAAAGGAGAAGATAGCTTTGATGATGATGATGATAGCTTTAATGATGATGAATATAGCTTTAATGAAGGAGGAAATAGCTTTGATAAAGGAGAAGCAAACTTTGAGGAAGGTTTTGATGACGAAATCGATGTCAATCATTCAGAAGATAGACAGAAATCGAATGTTGTTGAATTCCTCAAGAGTCAAGGAAATTAGTCAGAAGAAGAATACATCCACATTATTATATTGTTTTTCGGCTCTGGTTTTGAAGAGTACTTGGATGCAGAAAAGAAGAGATATCATTAGGAAAGGCTATTTTTTGCTGTTTTAATATAATATCTTCTAAAATCGCATTTCCTTCTGCTTCATATCCTGTGATTGATAGGAATGAACAAATTGTATAGATATCACAAAGTAACTCTTTCCGAAAGTAATTGGACAAAAGCTATAGTTATATATATATTATCCATCAATATCTGGTTTCCCAAAGTATTTCATAATATAAAATTAGTAACAATAGGCAGATCATTCAAAATCTCCTTGGTTTTTATATAATTATCCAAGTCTTATCAATCAACTTCCTTCATTATCATGGTCATGCACACTGTTTATACCTAAATGAAAATAATGGCAGGGGACATTACTGGTCGGATTTTGAAGAGATAGTACCTACAAAAAGCTCGTATCGTATCGATTGGACCCTGACAAGAGGTGGCCTTATATTAATCTTGTTTAAATATCCATTTACTGCCCCTAGGATCCACTCCCTAACTACAAAAATGATATTAGATGATATTTTTAGACTTATATCTGTAGTTAAGATTTATAAAAAAGAGTACCATGATGATTGCAGTTTGCTATGAACAGTTTAGGCATATAAGTGTTATCAAAGTTGACCTAAAACTCCATATTTAATAATTAGATTTTTAATCGCTAATTCTCTTTGAGCAATATTACATTGCATCTTCTTCTTCGGCACCAGCTTCAACTGATTCAGCAGCAACCTCGTCATAGTCTTTTTCAAGGAGAGCCAAATCTTCACGAGCCTCAGGGAATTCGGCCTCTTCCATACCTTCTCCGACATACCAGTGAACAAAAGCACGCTTTGCATACATTAGATCGAACTTGTGATCAAGGCGAGACCAGGCTTCAGCAATTGCTGTGGTGTTGGCAAGCATACAAACTGCTCTTTGGACCTTGGCAAGATCTCCACCTGGAACAACAGTTGGAGGTTGGTAGTTGATACCAATCTTGAAACCAGTTGGGCACCAGTCAACAAATTGGATGGTTCGCTTAGTTTTAATTGTAGCAATTGATGAACCAACATCCTTAGGAACTACATCACCGCGATACAGAAGAGTGCATGCCATGTACTTTCCGTGGCGAGGATCGCATTTAACCATCATATTAGCAGGTTCAAAGAGGGTATTAGTAATTTCAGCAACAGAGAGTTGCTCATGATAAGCCTTTTCAGAAGAAATAACTGGAGCGTATGAACAAATTGGAAAGTGAATCCTAGAATATGGGACAAGATTTGTCTGAAACTCAGTAAAATCAACGTTCAAAGCACCATCAAACCTAAGAGATGCTGTAAGAGATGACACAACTTGGCCAATCAGCCTATTGAGATTTGTGTATGTTGGGCGTTCAATATCAAGAGCTCTACGGCACAAATCATAAAGCGCCTCGTTATCGACCATAAAAGCACAATCAGAGTGATCAATCATTGCATGAGTTGCGAGAATTGAGTTGTAAGGCTCCACAACAGCTGTGGCAACTTGAGGCGATGGATAAACGGTGAATTCCAGCTTGGACTTTTTACCATAGTCAACAGAAAGCCTCTCAAGAAGTAATGAACCGAACCCGGAACCAGTACCGCCTCCAAAAGAGTGGAAAATCAGGAATCCCTGAAGCCCAGTGCACTGGTCAGCGAGTTTCCTAATTCTATCAAGTGTCAGGTCAATAATTTCTTTGCCAACGGTATAGTGACCACGAGCATAGTTGTTGGCAGCATCCTCTTTCCCTGATATCAATGACTCGGGATGAAAGAGCTGGCGGTAAGTACCTGTGCGAACTTCATCAATAACAGTGGGCTCAAGATCAACGAAAACTGAACGTGGAACATGCTTTCCCGCACCTGTTTCTGAAAAAAACGTATTAAAAGCATCATCACAAACACCTATTGTCTTGTCTGATGGCATCTGACCATCTGGCTGAATACCATGTTCAAGGCAGTAAAGTTCCCAGCAACCATTGCCAATTTGTACACCGGCCTGACCAACATGAATAGATATAACTTCTCTCATATGTTTTGTGAAGTCAATTCTTGATTGTTGTTTTCTTTCAAATTTGAATAATACCCATAGGGTCTAACAGACATTCTTGGCTGGGACGACGATTATTGGGCATTTTTTTGGAAAAATTTTGGTCAAATGATTGGATGTGAGTGAGCCAATGGGGATTAGTATTCACAATATGAAGAAATCCAGGAAATCTAAGATATCTAAATATTTTTGCTGTTTTGCGCCACTGAGAGCACAAACGGGGCTTTGACCTTCTTAGGATCATTATATTATGATTGAAATATGCTTGGAGAATCGAAAGGGTGGATCTTGTGGGTGAATGAAGGATTTGCAAAGGATTTTGTTTTTTTTGGAGTTTTTCGCGCATTTTGAGAATATAATGACTGAATAATAAGATAAAAGAACCCAGAAATGAGACAAAAAAGAAAATTTAGTAAAAAAATTATATACTATTTTTTTTTTTGATTTCCTTCGATTTTTTTCTTAAGCTCTTTATAAGAATTCTCGAGACCGCCAAATTCTTTGTCCAAAATACAAAGTTGCTGATCAAACTGCGTACTCATTGAATCAAATATGTCATAAAATACTTTCTTAAAAGTAGAAGCCATCTCCTGTGTTATTTTTTCCTCTTCACTTAACTCCACTTTCACTTTCTCATTTATCTTTACCTCTTCCTTATTGGTATCCTTTTCATTCTTTTTTTTGTCCTCTTTTTTATGTTCCTCAGCTAATGGGACAGAATCAGGATTTGATTTAGATATATCTACAGGCTTTTTTTTAACAGATTGGCTCCTGCGGACAGGTTTCATAAAAATGCTTCTCGAGTCACTTTTATGGAAGAGGACTGTCCGCAGGTCAAGTTTGATATTATTCCTTCTTTTCGTGAGTATTATAGGAACATTCTTGTTCCTTCTCAGATGAGCGATTTTGAATACGAAAATATGATCAACATGTTGCAGACTCCACTTCCTTTAACTTTTCGACTTTCTCAAGGTTTATCACATTTTGACAGAAAGATCAATGAAATTCGCGAAGTTTTGCAGCCTATTATTGATGCTGGTTATGATTGCGGGGAGCTTGAGTTTTTGCCTAAAGAATTTGGATCAATTTTTCAGGTAAATGTACCTGTAAGGGAGATTCGTCACACAGAATTATTTGTACCGTTTAGGACATGGCTAAGAGAGAGTAATCAAAGAGGCGACTGTCATTTACAAGAACTTGTGTCAATGATTCCACATAGTTTTCTTTCTATAAATCCAGATATGGCTGTTTTAGATATGTGTGCAGCACCTGGCTCTAAAACATCCCAAATTGTTGAGAGTTTAGATGCTGACAAAGGATTTGTTGTCGCTAATGATGCAGATTTAAAAAGATGTTTTACACTTGTGCATCAAGTGAAAAGAGTTGGGTTATATAATGTATTGATCACTAATTTTTCTGGGCAGTCTATTATGGACTTCCCTTGCCAGTTTGATAGGGTACTTTGTGATGTTCCTTGCTCTGGAGATGGGACTCTGAGGAAGAATGAAAAGGGAAGGGGGTTTTGGAAGAATTCAAGAGGAACTGCTCATCATGGCCTTCAAAGATCTCTTCTTAAAAGATCTCTTGAAGTATTAAAAGTTGGAGGGATATGTGTTTATTCTACATGTTCAATGAATCCTATTGAAAATGAGGCAGTTGTCGGATCCGTTGTAGAAGAGTTTGGCCAATCAGTCCAGATTCTTGACCAATCACATCTCTTTCCAGGTTTAAAGAGGCATGGTGGAATGTGTAACTGGTCTGTATATGACAACCCAGAGGAGGCCTTTATTTACTATCCTGTTTATGAAGCAGTTCCTCCAGTGTTTCGCAATCGGATATCATCAACCATGTTCCCAATTACTAAGAACATTGGCCTGGAAAAATGTATGCGATTTTATCCCCAAGATATGAATTGTGGAGGATTTTTCGTAGCTGTAATTCAAAAAATGGGCGAATCAATTCCTAGAAACATTATTCCGAAGAAAATGAAGAATTTTGGAGAAGATCCATTTATTCCTCTTGTTCAGCACTCATTAAATGATGCTTTACTGATAAAGGAATCTTTTGGTCTTGGGGATGATTTTCCACTTAATCAATTATTTATCAGGAATCTCCAAAACTGGAAGCATGTTTATATGATGTCAAAATCAGTTTCTCAAATTGTTTCTACCTTAGGATCAGAGACACTTCGATTGATTTCTGGAGGGCTTGTTTTGTTTACCAAAAAGAAGATGGGGGGTTCTATCTCTAATATATTTTATCCTTCATCAGAAGGATCATTTCTATTAAAACAATACAATGCAAGTCAAAGCATTGAGATGAAGCCAATTGAAATATATCAACTTGTTGAAGCTGGCCACAAGGGGATGAAAATAGATTCTTTTTCTCTTGAAACCCAAGAGAGGATCCGAAGATGCAAACAAAATGGTGCCATTTATTGGTCGCCTGAGATTAACATGATATATGGTGGCCTAGTTTTTGAGTCTTCTGCTGCGATATACATAAGAGAGGATTTGATTCAATTCCAAATGAAAAAGATTGTGTATGAGTCAGGACTAAAGATATAAAATACATCATTTATATTTTATTCAACATCTTCAAGAGAAGTGAGTAGTGGGTCACTTTCGATAAATGGTATAAGAAGCTGATCCTCTCCAATAATTATGGAGAGATCATCAGGAATTTTACACTCATGTTCCGCCATATGTTGAGAATACTCGGATTCAATGTATTTTCCACATTTAAAACAAATATTTTGTGATTTCATATACCTAGCATGATTAACAAACCTTACTAGGTTATAAAAATCACCATTAAATGCTGCTCGGATCTCATCAAAAGAAAACTTATGAATACTCCTCATATGTACAATTGCTTCATCTGGTGATGGAAATGTTTGATCACATATCAAACATACAGTTTCATTAATCTCAATTTCGTTAAAATCAGCAGCAGCTGCTTCAAGTGATTCAATTTTCGTGAAATCATTTTCATCATCAGACTCAACAACTGGACTATCCAGCTCGAGATAATTAATAAGGTAGAATTTATCGAACACTTCATCTGATGGTATTCTCATATGATTATTTTTCCTCATATGGGATTTAAGCTTCCTTTGATTCTCATGCTGCTCACCGCAAGAAATACAAACATTGTTCTCTAATTGTTTCATTAAAAGAGATATCATATTAGGGATATATACTAAATTTGAGGGCCTTCCTGGGTTAAATTGATGCTCATTAAACAACCATTGGAGATAACCATGCCATGTACCAGAAAACATTTCAGAACAAAAGAGACAAGGAAGATCTTTTTGTATAGCTGTCCTTTCCATATCGTGGGCTTTCATTGCTTCATTAAGCCTAATATCTTTCAAACTATTTCTAATTGCAATATCTTCGGGGTGGTTATGATCAATAGTTTCATAATCATGGTTATTCATATTCATTGTTTTTATAGGAGGGCTGCATGTTTTATAATGATTTAAATACATGTGAATCATTGGTATATTCCTTATCGATACAATTAAATGATTATGAGCACTGGCTAGATGAAGAAGGGTATCAATCACATTTTTCGATTCATATGAACAAAAAATGCAATGGTAGACATTTTCGGTACAAAAATTATCAATAGAACCCTTTATTTCTGCTTCAAAAAAGCGTTTAAGGATATTAATTTGATCCATGTTTTATGGCCTGATGAAGAATTCTAAAACAGAGTCAATATGAATAGAAACAGCTGTACTTGAGGATTAAAACATTAAAATTTAAATTTTTATTTTCGAAAAACTTACTTTTTATAGTCAATAGCCTATGAATCTTATCTGTTGCTTCATGAAACAATTACCATTCTTTATGTATCATATATGTAATCCCTATCATTCATTATACCAAACAATTAATGATGATTCATAAAAAATCACACTGTTCCATAAATATTTTTACCTTTCAAGAAGCTCAAGAATCTAAACATGATAATCCTGGATAAGGATAGTTCCCCGAAACAAAAATTTCCTGAAACTGGCGGGCACGATAAAAATGCTACTGTTCTTAATGTGTAGTGAACATTTGTATTTTCCAGGAGGGTTTAATAATGAGGGGCTAAAACTCTGGTTAGACTCTAAAAATCCTCTTAGTTATAATGGAACTGGGGATTTATGGTATGATTTGAGCGGGTTTAATAATCATGGTATAATTAAGAGTGGTGTTACGTTTTCTAATCAGAATGGTGGATCTTTTGTATTTTCTGGTACTGGAGAGGTTATTATACCAAGCATTTTATCATCTTACCCTTTTACAGCATCGTCTTTGGTTACTCATGACGGGAACTGGGAGCTTTATGGATCTCCAACAATTAATAACATATTTTCTATGTCCATTGGTGGACAGAGGGTGACATTATGTGTTACAACAGCAACATATTGGGGTCTTCCAGCTGGAATATTTACTGCATATGGTGGCACATCTCACTGGCTTTCAACAACCAGGCCAACAAATAAGGGCCCGAACGATTGGAGCTCTGTTTCATGGAGGATATACGGGGCAAATAATCACAGAATTAATCTTAACAATATTAGCATTTCTTCGAGCAACCTTGGTGCGTATCATGGTGGATTTCCTGGTTGGGCAATTGGTGGCAATAGCCCAGCTAACACACATGATGAATATTGGAGGGGGAAAATATCCGAGATAGTAATATTTGGGAGGATCCTTTCTGAAACAGAGATGAATATCTTGTCTGCAAGGCATGCTACCCAATCGCGAACTGAATCGAATACCCATTTATTTAATTGCAGTGCGGAACAGGTAGCGTATCATGAGCTAATCGGAATTGGTCGTGAATCTCAAACTGATTTCATTTTATCAACCATGTATACATCAGGGGGGCTAGGTTTTAAATCAGGTTTGGATGGGGCTTCCTTTCTATCAACCGATAAGCAGTATATTTTAGCTGCTCATAATAATGAAACTCTAGATTTTGAGCCATACGGAAGAGGTAATAGGTTGAAAAGAGTATGGTATATACAAAAAACAGGTATTATTGAAGGAAACATTCAAGTGTTTTTCAACACAACTTTCATCCCTTCTGGTTTTCAGTATAAGGTTATTTATTCTCCACTAATAGATTTCTCAGAATCGTCCATTGTAATTGCTACTTCTCCTATCATCAATGGAAGTAGTATAGAGTATCAAATTGACTCCAGTAGCATTCAGAAAGGATACTATTCGCTTTTTTCTAGTGAAAAATCTATAACCAATAATAAAGTTTCCCCTCGAAATGTGTTCCATCTAGTATTACTATTCCATGTTTTCTGGTTCTAACTTATTTAACAACTAGTTGTTTAATAAAAAAAACCAAAATAATTATTTGTTGGATTTATTTCAGCTCCTTGATCAACAAGAAATTCAACAACACTATGATTGCGTTCCTGTCAGTTAAATGTAGAGGAGTCACAAAAAAATCACAAAAACAGAGTAAACTAATGTCAAGGTTAGAATTAATTTCATTAATGACATCAGACCTTAGTCATTATACAATGATTTTTGGGAAATAATTAGTTTCGAACAAATTCTCTGTTTGCCAGGATATATTTACATAAATTGTTAAGGCCGAATTATTATTACATAGGATTTATCTCAAATTCGTTGTAATGATTAAAACATAAATTTTTATGGAAATGATAAATACTAGAATTACGGTAACAAACAACTGTTATGTTGTTCTTTGTTGTCTATTCAGTACTATTAGTGGTTCAAATTATGGAGGTGCTATTAGTGTTGGAGGAACAGGTTCATGTTTAAAATGTGAATCATGCAAGTTTTTTAAGGTTTCTTCTATTCAATACCATGCAGCAATTTATTGCGATGTTTATTCTACAAACTCTTCTGTTGAAAAATCTGATATTAGTTATTGTTCTTCACCAGAGTATTCTGGAATATCTCTTTTTAGCTCAACAAGTTTAATGTCTCATGTTTCGGCATATTTATGCCACGAAAATGCCGGGGTATGTGCTAATGTTGTGCTAATTCATATATACGGTATCCAGGAATCAAATAATATAAATACAAGCAGAACAAATGCCAACCATCATTGTGGTCACAATTTCCACTCTGCTATTGATGTTAAAACATCCAGGTTTTTTAATGTAGCAAATCATAGGAATACCGAATTTGTGTTTGGAATGTATCAAGTACCATCTAATGTCATACTAAGCTATTCTAATATTGTTAATAATACTGTTTCATGGGCACTGGTGTACTTAAATAAATTAGGCAGTGTGAAAGTATCCAATTTTGTATTTTCTTCAAATATTGGACCATTGACTTGTAATAGGGGTATTTTGACAGGCAAAGGAGAGTTTATTGGTTGTGTTTATGATACAGCATCAGTAAACAATGGAAATGGTGTTATTACTCAAATTAACCCAGTCTATAATCAAAATTCCGCAACCACCTATATGATATATGAATATCAGAATTATAATTGCAACCCTTTCTCAAATCACAAAATGAAAATCCCAAGATTATTGAATAGCTTTGTTTTTGTACCTTTGATGATATAATCAATAAAAGATTTTTTTATTGTTTGGGATCAATTGAAATCTCCAGCTCTTTTTTGGAAATTTGAGTATGTAATCTTACTCTTGCTCCTTTTTTTTCAAGATATTTTAACACCGTTTTTGAAGATGAATAATAAATTGGAGTTTTATCTGTATAATTCATTGCCTTTATTTTAGCTCCATGACATATTAGATATTCAACAACATTAATATGGCCATTTGAAGCAGAATAGTGAAGAGGAGTATATCTTTTAAGATTCTCTGCGTTTATATCAGCTCCATGGCTGATTAGATACTCAACAACACTAATATGACCATTTGCAGCAGAATAGTGAAGAGGAGTATTTCCATTTCTATTCTTCTCATCTATTGCAGCTCCGCGGCTAATTAGACATTCAACAACATTAATATGACCTTTTGTAACAGAATAGTGAAGAGGAGTATTTCCATTATTATTTTTCACATCTATATCAGATCCATGGCTAATTAGACATTCAACAACATTAATTTGGCCATTTCCAGAAGATAAGTGAAGAGGAGTATTTCCTTCTTGATTTTTCACATCTATTGCAGCTCCGCGGCTAATTAGATATTCAACAACATTAACATGACCTTTTGTAACAGAATAGTGAAGAGGAGTATTTCCTTCTTGATTTTTCATATCTATATCAGATCCATGGCTAATTAGACATTCTACAACATTAATTTGGCCATTTCCAGAAGATAAGTGAAGAGGAGTATTTCCTTCTTGATTTTTCACATCTATATCAGATCCATGGCTAATTAGACATTCTACAACATTAATTTGGCCATTTCCAGAAGATAAGTGAAGTGAGGTGTTAGAATAATTATCCCTTGCTTGTAAATCGGCACCATTGTTTACTAGAAATGAAAGAATATTCACATATCCAAATTGGCATAAAACATGAAGAGCAACATAACCTGCATTGTTCTTCATATGAATATCAGCTCCATGGTTAACAAGATACTCAACAATGTATATATTGTCTTTGCAACATGAAATATGAAGAGGAGTTTCTCCAGTTTTATTCTTCGAATTAATATATGCTCCATTAAGTAGTAAACAACCTATAACACTCAATGATTCGTTTTGAACTGCCAAATGAAGAGGTGTCATTTTGGAAAATGGTTCTTAATATATGAATCAGTTATATTAACCTCAGCTCCATTACCAATTAAAAACATTGACATTTGTAGATTTCCATTAATCGCAGAATAATGAAGTGGAACCTGATAATGAATGATATGAAATCATCGAATCCTGGAGTATTAGCACCAACTCCATGATTAACAAGATATTCTACAATTAGAAAATGATTATTTTTTGCTGCAAAACTGATAGGAGTATTGTTATTTCTATCAACTGCATTCAAATCAGCTCTATGATTAACTAAATGTTCAACAGATCTCAAATTTCCATTTTTTGCAGATAAATGAAGCGGAGTCCATGAAATAAGAATATATAAGGGTCGTTATTGATTATATTAACGCTTGAACCGGTTTGATTGAGGTATTCAACTACTTCTTCATGATCATTGATTGCCGATAAATGCAAAGGAGTGTTTCCAAATTCATTATTATGTCATCAATATCTTGTGAATCTCTATGAGAGCCATGAGTAATAAAATATTTCACAACATCAAGATGACCATATTTTGAGGCCCAGTGAAGGGGAATCATTGATTGTAGTAAAAGCAAACATTACAATCTTTTTCATTTCTATAAGCTCCACAATAGACAAGATATTCAGTAATTTTTAGATGACCATTCAAAGCAGAATAATGAAGCGGGGTTTCATTAAAACTATTCTTAGCATTAACATTTGCCCCATGATCAATTAAGTACTCAACAACTTTCAAATGACCATATCTTGCAGAGAAAAACATTGGAGTTGAGTTTTTCATTCTCATTCCATCATATTCTTCATTAGGAAATTCTATGTTAATATTTGTTCCATTAGCTAAAATATAAATGATTGAACTAAGTTTCCCATTCGAGGCAGCCTTGAAAACATCTTCTTCGAAATCATGATCTTTTTTTGTTTTCCATATTTCAAAATAAACACTTTCATCTAATAAAAAGGATCCTTCATCTCTCTGTTCCTTCATTATCAGTGTTGAAAGTCAAACTTCTCTTTGTGATATTTACTAATCGTGTGAAAATGCCACTTTTGTATTATTAATGGTCAATTTTTCTTACACTGGACTCTTTGTTTTAAGATCCACAACAATATCGCCCTATCTTAGTTCGCAAAAGTTCTCATTTATCAGTCATATCCAATTATATAGAAGTTCGTTCAGTTATTTAATGAATAGCGTTTTAAAAACTAAGAACACAAGATATTTTAGTGTATCAGAGACTTGTTTTCGTTATGTTTTAAATTCTGCTATCAGTGTGAATCTAGCTGACTTCAATTTTGACGGTAAATCTTTTTCTTCCAGGCAGGAATACATCGATAATAAGTATACGATCACAAAGTGTTCATTTATTAACTGTAAATCCTTGACCGAAGGAGGGGGGATTGAATCTAATAAGGCAACATTTGTAATCACAGATACGGTATTTGTTGGAAATAGTGCTTCAGTCGGAGGAGCCGCACATATTCTTCGTTGTTGGACATCAATTTTTAAGAGATTGGTGATATTTTTGAACACTGCTCAATATGCAGGAGGTGTTCATTATGATTCTTTGAACGAGCAGAATACAACAGATTTTTCTTTCATGAATGTATCATATAACAATGCCGAAAAATGGGGTGGCGGATTTAGGATTGATCATGGCGGAGGAAATATTACTGATAGTGTCTTTTCTCACAATACTGCCCGGGTTTCTTCGGGATACTTTGATTACGCCTGGAAACCAACGCATAAGATTCTAGATCGCAATTTGTTTTTTAATAATAGCGCTTTGTCCAGGGGAGCAGCAATAACTGTATTCCATATAAAAGGATCTGCAGATATCTTTAATTCATATTTCATCCAAAATCAATGCAAAATGTCTGCAAAATCCATATCTATGGAGAACGTAGATGGGTACATCAACATTCAAGATTGCGTGTTTGATGGGAGCAAAGATGCAGAAGTTTCTTCTAGATTTGGGGAGACAACAATACTAATATGCCCAAATACTAGATTCGACATACCATCCCAACAGATTATAGAGGAATCAAAGATAATATCTAGTAATGTTCCGAGCTATATACAATAAAACAAGATCATATTTCGATGCTACTTAAGTTTCATGGTACGTTTTATCCTCCAAGTTTGAAAATGGAGATAAAAAAGGATGAAACAACGGAATTGGTGGATATTTCGCTGTTAAACCTCAATGAAAACACTGAAATTCCTCTGTATTGCAATGATATTGCTTCGAAGTATCCGATTATCCAAACACAACACGAGCCCAAGCTTAGAGCAATCGTTAAAGAGATAAGAGATGCACAATTAATCAGATATTCGGGTTTTGAATTGCATAGGGCATTGAAACCACACATAATGCCAATTATCGATTCTTGCTTCAACAAAATGGGCGAGGTTTTTATTACTACATCATATGATAGAACAGCGAAAGTTTTTGACTCAGAGAGTGGGAAATCAATATTTACTCTTTCTGGACATACAAATGCTATATTCGCATGCTCAATGAATCTTCCAGTTGGTAATATTGTAGCAACAGCATCATTAGATCATACTTCACGAATATGGTCTCTTGAAAATGCATCTTGCCTTCATATTCTAACAGGTCACACCAAAGAAGTGGTTGCTATTAGCTTTGATCCCAAGTCTAAATACATAGCCACAGGTTCAATCGATAATACGGCGATTCTATTCGATGTTGAAACCGGTACTAACATCTTCTCAATGGAGGATCATACTGCAGAGGTTGGTTCAGTGTGTTTTCACCCTTCTTCTTCACTTCTATTAACGGCATCTTCTGATTCTACAATGAGATTATGGGATATTAGAACCGGGGAATGCGCATCTACATTTCGAGGTCACAAAGGCGAATTAACATCTGCATTATTCAACAATACTGGAGACCTTATTTATTCTTCCTCTCTCGATCACACTTCTAGAGTATGGGACATAAAACAATCATTATCACTTTTGACTCTAAAAGGGCATGATGGCCCTGTCAATTCTATCCGATTATCAAAAGATAACTCCCATGCTGTCACATCATCCTCTGATAAATCATCGATTGTATGGAACACATCCGGAGAAATGAAGCACAAACTGATTGGACACACAGATGAAGTTAGATCTGCAGAGTTTTCTCCTCAAGGAAAAACAATACTAACATCAGGCGATGATTCTAACATTCAAATATGGGACTTAGAAACAGGTAATAAGCTTGAGACTCTCATCGGTCACTCGGATTCAGTGATTTCTACCCAATATAACTATTCAGGGGACAAGATTCTATCTATATCGAAAGACAACACTGCTAGAATTTGGAAAGCAAGCAACAAACACTCTATAAATTAAATATTTGAAATTTTGTAAATAGTTTTATCAAATGGAAAAATTGGTGGATTTCGAAAACTCTCTTTATTCCAAAAATCCTCAGTTTGATATGGTTGAGATATTGGATATGGCTTTTTGGGTAAATCGATTGATTACTCTTCCTTGTTTACGTCCATTTTGCCTTGATCATGTGGTGAGACTTTGTTGTGAATACTGCTCTAACATTGAGTTTCGGGAAATGATACTAAAAGCTGCAATGGATTATTGTCCCGTTTTGGTTTATAGAATGTATAAATGTGGCGTTTTTAGTTTTCAAGATATTGAACACCATTTATCCAATGAGTTGTATTACATTCACCCTTTTTATTTTCGGAAATGTATCGATAATTTCAATAAATATATTGAAACTAAGATAAAACCTCTTGATAATCAGGATTTATCAGAGTGTTGTGATAATGATATTGATCTTATGATTGAGTATGGTTTTAAACCATCATCAGCTGAGTATTGTATGAAATATGATGATCTTGAAGGATTGACAAAGGTTTTATCTGATTCTCAACAGTTAATCTTACCTGAAAGGGCTAAATGGAGCCAGTTTGAATGGACAAAAAAGCCAAGTTTTTTAGATTATTTATCTTTTTCTGGGTATTTTGGTTCAGTTAAATGTTTTAAGCATCTCATGATGATAGGCTATTCAATCAATGATAATGTAAGGCAATCAGTCATCTTTAGTGGAGATTTTGATCTTTTTCATCTCGTTAACTCTGGTGTGAATGATTTCTCTAGTCAAATCGGGTTAGCCGCAGGGTTTTGTCACATATCTTTGTTAGAATTTTTGATCAATAATGAAGGGAATGTTGATTCTCTTAGTCCAAATGTTATATATATTTTTTTAATGAAACACCCCTTCAATATGCCATCTCATTGAACCATATTGGCCCAATTAAATTTTTAATCGAGAATGGAGCTGATATAAATGCTACATTGGGTAATATTATGAGGTATTTTAAGGTTGGACATCTCTTCATCTTGCTGCATCATGTGGACTTATCCCAATTGTTGAGTATTTAATAATGAATAATGCCAATATTTATGCAAAAGATCATGAAGGAAGGATACCCATTCATATTGCTGCAATGAGTAATAAATTAGATATTGTAGTGCTATTCATCAACCAAGGAGTCGATATAAATATTCAATCTGATGATATTTTTTAAAATGTATTGAGTGGACACCACTTTATTGGGCAGTGTATAGTAATTCATTTGATGTTGTCAAATATCTTTTTAAGATAGGTGTTAGTTTGGGTTCAAGTTCAAAATTCCATTTGATTTAAAAATGTGGAACCCATTAAATATTGCAGCATATAATGGTAATATCCAAATGATAGACCTTTTAATCAATCATAATATTGATATTAATTCAAAAAATGATAATTTTTTTCATATGAGTTTGATTGGACGTCACTACATATTGCTTCTTCTAATGGTCGTTATCATGTTGCTAATTATCTCATTGATCATAATGCACAAATCGATTTAAGGACTACAACTGTTTTTCAGAATGATTCAATTGCACCCCACTTCATTATGCATCATATGCAGGATATTTAAATATTGTTAAGCTTCTAATCGAACATAATGCTGATGTTTCAGCCAAACAAGTTGATTGTGACAAATAAATCATGGATGGACACCACTCTATAGTGCTTCGAAAAATGGCCATTTGGAAATTGTAGAATTACTCCTGCAGTATTTCTCAGATATAAATGTTAAAGACTCAATTATTTTTCCATATTTCATGGAGAAACTCCGCTTCACGCAGCATCATACAATGGTCATCTTGAGGTTGTCGAGTGTTTGGTAAACAATAATGCAGATATTCACGCCCGATGCGATAAAAAAATGACTCCACTCCATTTAGCGTCAAAAAGTGGCCATATTCCTGTCGTGCAATTCCTCATATCCCAGAATGCAGACATCAACGCCAAGGGCGATGACGATTGCACACCTCTCCATATAGCCGTCAAAAGAGGGCATCTAGATGTGGTACAGTGCCTCATCAATAACAAAGCTGAAATCAACCCAATAGGAAAAGGTGAATACGAAGGTACCCCACTCGACATCGCAATCGGAAAAACACTTTCAGAGATAACCCAATTTTTGTCAGAAAATGGGGGTAAAGTCAAGTAAACTGGCAGATATTGAATGTAAACGGCTGTTGTTACAGACTGTAATCGGCCCACAATTTCAATGAGTTTTGGTCATATCCGCATTCCTTTTTCAGATAATTTAACACAATAATTTGTGTGAGACAATAAAATAATTGAGTTGGTATGGTCTGATTTTGAGTTAACCGGATTGAGTTGGAGAAATCATACAGAATATGGCGATGTTTGTAGAGCAGCTCTCTTATCCACCACTGTTTAACGTGACACCATGTGCTGTCACTGATCCCATGGTATTGAAGCTTTCTATGCCTGATCAAGCTGAGTATTTCAGGCTCTTTCAGTACTTTCAGTATTGTGATGATAGGAATAAGAGAAACCTTGGATTGACAACATTTGCCAAGCACTTGACCCTTATACACAACTTTGTTGCTAAAGGCGACATATTTGATTCGATTCGCGGCCTTGTTTGCGGGATTCATTTTGGGGTTGATTCATTATTAATTAATACCTCAAGGCTAAAGCGTCTTATGTCAAGATCAAAGAGCTGCATGAATGGTTGTTTCCAGAAGCTCGGTTATCATGTTTGTCGTCCCTCTCAAGACGTTACAACCACATTGACCCAATTGGTACCAAGGGTCGATCCTGCTGTTTTTAATCCCAGGCAATGGTGCGTTAGGCATGTTGTTGAATCGGCTACAGTGTCCTTCAAGCCAATGGTTAACATTCAGTTTGGTGAGTTGACTATTGTTCAATCTGATTCCAGTCCAATCGACAACATGAGTCTTAGCTCCTTGCTTAACAAGAAGCCTCAATTACCATCTATCCTTCGGATGTGATAGTATTGGGGCTAGTTTTAAACGAAATCATCTAATCAAACATTTTATTGTCGGGTTCTTCCAATTGGGGGCAATGGAATTCGTTTTTCATTGCAGAACTTGGAGAGTTGCGAAGCACAGAAGGTGGGATTAGCTAATGAAGTACTTGACGGCTGAGGAACCTTTGTGATATTTGAATCGGAAAACCGAGAAACAACTTCTCTTAGCCTATCCCTTCCTCTATTGGGGAGCTCATTAGCAAACCCGTTATTACTCATTTGGTAATTAAAAAGCTGAACAGGGTTCGCTTGTGTATGAGATCTTTTAACGCTTGTCATTGATTCCATTATTGCCCTTTTAAGTTGAGGCTTGTCGAATTCTTCAATGTCAGAATGGGATTTTTGAATTGCATATCGATCTGTCGAAAAATCAGAAGGCATAGAGTTTGAATGTTCAAATATAGAATCTCCACTTAATGATCTTCCGCTAATTAATTCCTGTTCCTCCGGCTCTTCATGCACACTTGGTGCTTGTTCTGGTTGCTCTTGTTCAAAAAAATCATTCATGTGAGTCATTGATTGTATGTGAATAGCCTTGGCTATCTCAACTCTCGAATCGCCTCCTAAGGAAATCGACCTTTGATTAATAGGATTATCCTCCTTTGCTCTGTTAATTAAATCTCTTTCGTTCTCGCTAAACTCTGTACTCGAATTCATAAACAACGGTACGCCTCGCGGCTTACACTTCACGGTTAAAGAATTATTCCTTGCCCGAGTCTTGATGCCAAGTACAGGCCGAGTTTGAAAAACCGGATCTCTTTCAACAAAGGTCCATGGAACACCATAGTATTTTAATTGGCTCGTCTTTTTTTGATTAAATATCGGAGATGATCCCGATAAAGAAATAGTGGACGGTAATGAGCTCATTTGAGAAAATAATGGTAATCAATTCAAAAAGTAACAAAATTTCATAATCTAAATTGAAAAATTCAGAATATATATTTCCGCATGAAGACGTTAATCTGACTTCAAAATGAAAAGTTTCTTCGATAGAACTTCAGAATAATCTCTTAATTATTTGAAACATTATAATTATTGATAAGATAGCGATAAAATAACGTAAAGTTTTTGACTCTGTTTGATTGGGCGGGAAAGGTGTGTTTATACGATATAATGTAGAATTTTTGAGAGAATATAGTGTGTTGTTAATTTGGGTGTAGGAAGTCAGTTGGTTTGGGGGCTGTGTAGAAATAGAGGGATATTCTTTTGTTGACCCATTTGTGGATAATAGTATTGCTTTGTCATTGAATACTATGAATTGGTTATTATATGTGAGGATGCTGGAGGAAGGAAGGATAGGGATTTGCACATTAAACCAGCTTTTTGTCATGAGATTCAAGATATGAGCATCAAAAAATTGACTTTTGTCATTGCAACCACCAAAAACAACAAGAAAATCGTTAACCAAAGAGGATGAAGCGTTTTTTCTTGGGGATGGAGGGTTAATTGTGTTGATTAACTCCCATTTCTGGGTTAGAGAGTGAGATGTATTGAATACCATATTAGAATAAATGCCATCTTGAGATTGTCCTCCAAATAGATAAAGTTTCGATGATGAAGATTGAAAAGAGGATCCTTTGAACATAGGAGGGGGATTATGAATCTGTCTCCATTGATTTGTTAGAATATCACCATCCCATATTATACATGGATCATACGTAATAACATATGAAATATTTTTCACAAATACTATTTGATAATCGGAATATTGGGTAATTGGAATCCTTTGGACAGTTTTTGAAGATAGATCTTGGCTGAAGATTATCATATTGAGTGATGAGTTGGCAGAAAAAATCCCATATAATAAATCCTTATAAAAAGTAAGGCTAGGTTTTTCGATCAATGGAAGTTCGATTGACAATCTATTCCATCTAAATGCTTCATTCGGCCCTGTGACTAATACCATTGAATCGATTTTAGTTGCGCATGCATTCATGTTATCTCTTGAAGAAAAGATAATGTTATCTTTGATAGAAATTGCATTTATGGATTGTTGATTATCAGATACAAACTCATATCTAAAAGAGTCTAAATTGCAACTGCTTAGAACAGAATAGCCCGACTTAATTTCTTTAGCAATAATTATGATATCATTAAATATGATGATCAACCCTTTGGTTTTGCTTATTAACACGTCATGTTTGGCAACCATTGATCTTCCACCTTTTAATAATGGAAATCCGTTCAAGCTATTATGAAGCCTATACATTTCGGCTAATTTCTCAGCAGCAGATGTAGCACTTTCAATATCATCAGTCACTCTTTGTATTGATCGAAGAGCATTAGATAAATTAGGAAAATCTGGATGCCATTTTGGAGTACTCTTAACTAAATCTTTAAGAAACAATATATATCTCGGAATCCTCTGAATTGGGGTAATCAAATAGCTAACAAGTTGCAAGCCATTACATTTCACAGATAAATCTGCAAGTATTTTGGAAAACTTCGGGTTTAAAGATTTTTCCTGAACAATTGAAAGAATTTGAGGATATGTAGATATATATGGCTTAGAAACACGGAAAAACTGGGAAAAGTTAGAAAAAACCACACCTACTTGAGAATGATAGTTGGTTCCTTTTTCTATTATATTTTCTAAAAACATTTCATGGCATTTCTTGATTGTGTAAATATCCTTAAATATGAGCTGTTGCTCGGATTCGTTAAAAATATGAGCTTTCATACACTCGACCTGCCAAAACTCAATCAAAGTTGTTAACGATTTTATATAACTCTGCTCAGTAGATGTGATTTCACGAATTATATTGATTCTATGCCTAATACTTTTATTAATTTCTTCATTAGGTTCAATAACAAATTTGATTCTGCTATGATCTAACCTCTTTGAATATTTTGAAAATGCTTGATGTTTTAAAACTTCCTCTTCATCTATATAGATTCTCCCATCAATAGTAGGAAACCATATCTCTCTCTTCAGATACTCATAAAAACTATCACATTTTAACCTAGAAAATGATTTAATATCAATTTCAATTAGAGCTTCAGGTATTTCTTCATTTGATTGGTATTGAACATGTACAATTATATAGAAACCACCTTGTGAATTAATTAAAAAATACAATGGCTTTTCATTTTTGTTCTGGTTTATACTCAATCCTAATTCTGGATATAATTTAAAAGGAATATCCTTCTGATCCAACTCTTTCCTAAAATATGGTGTTTGAATACATAATTTTCCACTACGAACACCAAAATCAGAAATTATATCCTGAGTAAACTTATTTTTTATTCTTGTTAAAGGGAAAAAACTCAAAACACCTTCATTATTCACATAACAAAAACAACTTTCCATTTGTAATAATTTTATCTCATAAAGTAACACAAATAATATTCATGATCATCTTAATGAATGTGATGACAATCCATTTAGAATTCTCTTGCTATATCTCTTTTATACATTTTCTATAATAATATATTGTTCAATCATTTTTTGACTTTGGCCTTTTCCCATTGGTCCATTAAGGGCAAGGATGGTAGGGTATGTTATTACATCAATGAATGTTCGATCTTCTGTTTTATCCATCATATCATCGTCATTAGAAGGCTTTAAAGTTAAATGCATCCAAATTAAATTTTTTGAAACCTTCATATTCTCAGTTTTGTTTTTATCATTTTGTTATCATTGGATGGGCAGATTTTCGAATCATGAGTTGTTGATTCGCCAACTTTTGATGAGAAACAACATTTTAATATTTGAACGGATCAATTTCGCCGAATCTTTTCTATAGTACTGTGGCGATGGGAAAAAATGTTGCGGTGGGGACCAAAACGATAAAAATCCGTTATTTTTGATTTTTTTTCTTATTTCATTAATAACTCTTTGCCAGATATACTTATAGATTTATTGTTA
>Ga0209639_1001476_pt1 | contig 23127 bp, 20 predicted proteins | sample EPASupsiteHSE605_FD_187268 | JGI IMG/M metagenome (GOLD analysis project Ga0209639, IMG submission 187268) | Bioremediated contaminated groundwater from EPA Superfund site, New Mexico - Sample HSE6-05 (SPAdes) (version 2) | ecosystem: Environmental > Aquatic > Deep subsurface > Groundwater >...
GTCGTAGTGACGGAGCACGAGATCGACCCCGTAGGCTTCCTTCGCGTCCAGATCGGGAAGGGCGTCCATTTCCGAGGCGTAGGGCTCTTCCAGCCTGCCGCGGCAAAAATACGCCGTTTCTTTCAGCGCGCAGTCCGACAGATGCACCGATGAAACCCGGCCCGCCGTTAAGGGCGACAGCAGGTTCTGCTCAAGCCAGGCCTGCGCAAAGGCCTGCGGCGTTTTGCCCAGACGCGCTTCCAGCGCCCGCATCGGGGCCGAAAGCTCCGCCTCGGGCAGGAAAAACCGCGCCGTGCCGACAGCGCCGTCAAAGCCGAGGGCGTGGAGCAAATGATTGATATCCCAGCCGATCCTCACCTTGTCGTGGGGATCGTTTAGTTTTAAAAACAGCGCCGCAAAGTCCTCGGCGGTCTGAATGCCGTACTCGAGTCCCCAGCCTGCGTTTTCGATTTCAATCACCGGCGTGTCCGGACCGAGCAGACCGAATGCGTCCAGTCTGTCGATGAAGCGCTGAAGAACCAGCACCATAGCAGCGCAAATTTCTTCGCGCGTCTGCGTAAAGGGCCACAGCCCGTCGACCGGGGCGTAGTCAATCAGGTGAAAGCTGTAAGCCTTGGCACCCAGTGCCGAAGCCAGCGCGTATTCGTCAGCCCAGCGGGCATAAATGTGCGCGCCCGTCAGATCGCCGTAATACGCCCGAGCGGCCTGCTCGCCGCCGAAGCGCGCCAGCAGCTCGTCGTAGCCGTTACGGGTCAGAAAGGCCGTCGGCCAGGCCCAATAGGAGGCGTGCAGCCGCTTGGCACCGTGGGCTTTGAGGCAGCTTATGAGCGCCTGCCGGTCGTTGGCATCCGAAAACAGCGGGCTGCTGCGGGGCACGAAATCGTCCGGAAAAAGCTCCGTGCCCGCAAGGAACTGGGATGCACAAAAGTGCCGGAGCGCTTGAGCGCCCTCCGGCACCGTCATTTTGGGCTTGTAGCTGATATACTGCGGATAGGACGGATTAAACATCGGGCCGTCCTCTAGTTGCGGATGACTTTTGCCAGGAAGTCACGCAGGCGATCGCTCTGCGGCCGGTCGAAGATCGCTTCCGGTGTACCGGACTCGATGATGCGGCCGTTGTCCATAAAGATGACGCGGGTGGCAACCTCGCGGGCAAAGCCCATTTCGTGCGTGACGACGACGAGGGTCATGCCGTCCTCGGCCAGCTCCTGCATCACGTCGAGTACCTCGCCGATCATTTCGGGGTCCAGCGCGGAGGTCGGCTCGTCAAACAAGATGGCTTCCGGCTCCTGCGCCAGCGCCCGCGCAATGGCAACGCGCTGCTTTTGACCGCCGGAGAGCTGGGCGGGGAAGGCTTCAATTTTGTCCTCCAGTCCCACGCGCTTGAGCAGCGCAACGGCGGTCTGTTCCGCCTCTTCCTTGCTCTTGCTCTGGGCCTTGATGGGGCCGAGCGTCAGATTGTCCAGCACATTCATGTGCGGAAACAGGTTGAAGTGCTGGAACACGAAGCCGATGCGGGTCAGGAGCTTGATCTGGGTTTTCGGCTTTTGAAAGTCGAGCTTGGTGTCGTCGATGTAGACGTCCCCGGCGTTCGGAATTTCAAGGCCGTTGATGCAGCGGATGAGCGTGCTCTTGCCGGAGCCGGAGGGCCCGATGATGCAGACGACCTCGCCCTTTTTGACCTCGAAGCTCACATCCTCGACGGCGTGGATCTTGCCGAAATATTTGCTGACATGTTGAACCTTAATCACTTTCAGCCAGCCTCCTTTCGAGCTTACGCGCAAAGTAGGAAATCGTAAGCGTCATTGTCAGGTAAAGCACCGTTGCCATCAGCAGCGGAATCAGGTAGTTGTAGAAGTGACTGCCGAGAATCTCCGCGCTGTGAAGCAGTTCCACGGCGCCGATGACCGTCAGCAGGGAGGAGTCCTTGATGAGCACGATAAACTCGTTGATATAGGGGGGCAGCACCCTTTTGAAGGCCTGCGGCAAAATGATATGCCGCATCGTCTGCACATAGTTGAGGCCGATGGTCTTGGAGGCCTCCCACTGGCCCTTGTCAATCGATTGAATCGCCGCGCGGAACAGCTCCGTCGAATATGCCCCGGAGTTCATGCCGATGGCAATCACGCCGACAAAATACGGGTTCGGTGTGAACACAAAGCCGAAAAGAGCCTTGGTGATGATGGGGCCGCAGAGATAAAACAGCAGAATCTGCAGCAGCATGGGGCTTCCGCGAAAAAACTCGACATAGACGTTGGCGATGGTGCGCAGCACCTTAAAATGAGACATTTTCGAGGCCGCCGCCAGCAGACCCAGAATTGACCCGAGCGCAAGGGCAATCACCGCCACAAGCAGGGAGTATCCGGCTGCCTTGAGCATGAACAGGAGGTTTTCTGCCGTCACAATTTTTTGTATAATATCCATTTTGTTCTCCCAAAGCGGAAAGAGCTGCAATGACACAGCTCTTTCCGCGGTTATGTGGTGATATCTGCGGCTTAACCGAAGTAGGTCACAATGGTCTCGTTGTAGGAGGCGTCGGCTTTGAAGGCGACAACGGCCTTATTGACCTCCGCCATCAGCAGATCGTTGCCCTTTTTGGCAATGACCTTGGTCTCTTCCTTCGTCAGCTCCTCGTCCAGAACCACAAAGGTGCCGGGGTTGCTGTCGGCATAGGACTGCGCGACGGGACGCTCGGTGACAACGCCCTTTAACGCACCGGCCTTGAGACTTTCCATCATGACGGAAATGTCGCCGGTGGTCACGGTGATACCGGGATAGGTTTCGGCCAGCGCGTTTGCCGCGTCAAGCCCTGTGGTGCCCTCGCCCGCGCCGATGGTGCTGCCTTCAAGGCCGCTGGACGCGGTGATGCCGCTGTTCGCCGCGACAACAATGGCCTGACTGGAGGTCAGATACGTGTCGGAGAAGAGCACATCGCGGTCTGCTTTGTAGGAGAAGCAGGAAATGCCGACGTCGACGGTTCCGGCGTTGACAGCGGAGATAATTGTGTCAAAGGCCATGGGGACCAGTTCAACCTTGCAGCCGAGCTGCTCGGCGATGTAGTTTGCAACTGCGACATCGAAGCCGACGATGTTGCCGTCCTTGTCGTAGGATTCATAGGGGGGATAGTCGGGGCTGATGCCCACGCGGAGTGTGCCCTTGTTGCCAAGCTGGTCTTCCCAGGTAGAGGCCGCTTTGCTGCCGCAGCCTGCGAGCAGGGCAAGGCAGAGCGCCGATACGAGTATCAGGGTCAGTACGGATTTGAGTTTTTTCATTTTTTTCTCCCTCAATCATGTCGTCTTATTTTCTTGTCAGTATTGAAAAGCCGTCAAAGTCAAAGCATCGGGTTTCTCCCTCAACGGTTTCGTGCAAATCCGGCGATTTGGCGCACACGGCGTCAAACGCATCTGCCATCGCGGTCAGCAGGCTCCCGGGACGAAGGGGCTCGTTGTGCGAACAAATCAGGGTGTAGTCGCTGTATTTTTCGGCCAGGCGCCGCATGGTGTCGCGGTAAATGAGCGGGGCCGAGCCGTCCAGATGGGCATAGAGCGGACCGGGGTAAACGGTGTCCCCGCAAAAGAGCAGCTTGTTCTCACGGTCAACCAGCACCAGACTGTCAATGGCGTGTCCCGGCACGGCCTCAACCGTCAGCAGACGGCCGCCCAGATCAAAGACGTGTCCGTCCGGAACCGGCTGCACGGGTGCGCCGCCGAAAAAGTTTTCCCACTTGCCGACGGGCACAAGGAAGGCGGCGGGGTCAAGGTTTTCGTCATCCTCCGGCAGGGCATAGCCCTTTTCCGAACGTGCGACCGCCTCGGGAACGTCGAGCACGTGGACAAAGTCGAACAGGCGATTTCCCCCGACGTGGTCAAAATGCGTGTGGCTGTTGACAACGACGAGCGGCAGCCCGGTCAGGCTGTCCACCACGTTTTTAATGTTCTCAACGCCCATGCCGGTGTCGAAAAGGAGGGCCTTTTCCGAACCAAAAATCAGAAAGCTGATGACCTCCTGAACGCGGTGATAGGGTTCGGCAATAGCCACGATATCCTGTGGCAGACGAAAGGCGCGAAACCAGGCGCTGTCGATCGGGCAGGCTTCAAATTGATTGAACTGCGCGCGCATTGGAGGCAGAGGGCTATTCATAAATATTCAAAACCGCCTTATAAAAGAATAAATATGCTTCAGTATATAGCGATTATTTTCTGTTGTCAATATTCATCACATTACTTATTTAATTGTGTGAATATGTGACAGGGAAGTTCCAACCCGCGGATCTTTTCGGGACAATTGTCCCGAGTCCGGCGCGCCGGTGGCCGCCGATGCTCCGCTGCAAAAGCGGCTCAATGATTTTTGCATATGCAGGACATTTCCCCGTTAAAACGCATAAAAATACGGCTTGGATTCGGCGCCTAATCCCGCTTGCCTGGGGACGGCCCGGGCGCTGCTATTTGATCGGGATCTGCAGCTTGTAGAAAAATTGGCGGGCCTCCCGCTCCCGGTCGGGATAGTCGTAGATAATCTCGCAGAGATAATCCCCCGTGATGCCGAAGTCGTGCTTTTTGACTTCGCTCAGCAGGATGCGCGCGTAGTCTCGCTCCATCGAAAAGCCGTCGCAGCAGACCGAGAGATAGACCCCCGCGGGCACGGTTTCAAGCGCCGCGTCCGGCCACGGAAAGTCGTTGGTGAGGACGTAAAACTCGTCGCAGACCAGGCTCTCGTTTTCAAGCGCGCGTTTTCGGATGATGGTGCCCGTGTTGCAGACCGGCGACATGGGAAAGCCGATGGTCATGAGATGGTCGAGAAAAAGCCGCAGATTGTATTCGTAGTGATTGTAGTCGTTTTTGAGGATGTCGTGCTCGCTCCGGAAGCTGAGAATTTTCCGCTCCTCCATGTGCTCGAGAAAAATCTGGCCCACACTCGGCAGATTCAGATACCGCTCGAAGTTGTCCAGACTGCGCATGATCGATTTCTGCGTCATCAGCAGGGAGTCGATCTGGGCCTCCACCTCGCCCAGCCGCTGTTCGAGCATGTGGCGGACGGAATTGGTGCCGAGCTTATCCAGCTCCTCCTTGATGCTTGTCAGCGGCATGCCGATATTTTTATAGTATCTGATTGTGTCCAGAACGGCGGACTGACCGATGGCGTAGTAGCGGTACCCGGTTTTATCGTTCGTTTTGCTGGGTTTCAGCAAATCCATTTTGTCGTAAAGCCGCAGGGTCTGCTCGGATACACGGTTCAGTTTCGCCATCTGACCGATTGAAAGCTGGTCAAACGTCATAGCCTTGTCCCATCCTTATAGCTAAAATAATGTTGCGCGATTTGTAAATTTGCATCATACATAAAGGCCATCCTGCATATAATGGACTAATTATCCCGGATATTTGCGAAATAGTCAAGACTCTTGCGCGATTTATGCAGCGCGAAAGCGGCGTCCCTGCGTGGCGCGCGGAATGAATTCATTAATAGCGGCCAGAAGGTCTCGAAATGCGGCCATTATATTTAGCAATATTGCCAATTGACAATGAAGCAGGTATAGGGATTATACTGAACTTAACTTGATCGCAGGTTCTATAGCGAAGCGGGAAACAATGAGGTTTATCTGTTTACAGATAGACCTCTTTCTGTTTTCTCAGACATTATTAAGGAGGAACGGCAATGAAAAAGAGCAATTGGATCAGAGCAGCCGCACTATTAATGACGGTCATCCTCGCTTCCGGGCTATTGGCCGGTTGCGGCGGGGGCACGACAAGTTCCGGCGCACAGGCAGCTTACGATTGGACAAAAACGGACTTTGGGGGCGCGGAGCTCAACCTGCTTGTCTGGGAGCAGTACGCCGACGAGAGCTTTGTCAAACCCTTTGAGGAAAAATACAACTGCAAGGTCAACGCAACCTACTTTGCCAGCAGCGACGATCTGCTTGCCAAACTCAAAGCGGGCGGCGGCGACACCTACGATGTCGTTTCTCCCTCCGGCGATATGGCGGGCTATCTGGTGCAGGCCGGTCTGATCGACAAGATCGACACCGCCCACATCTCGGGCTGGACGCAGATTCCCGATGTGTTCAAGCAGGACGACGTGGTCATTGACGGCGCTGTTTACGGCATTCCCTACACCTGGGGGCCCGACTATGTGATCTATGACCCCGCCGATTACCCGAACGGTATCTCCTCCTGGAAGGAGCTTTGGGACGACAAGGCCGCGGGACGGCTGTCCCTGCATGACGACGTGAGCAACATCTACATGATCGGGCAGATGCTCGGGCTGGACAAAACCGATAAATCCGCCATCTACAACATGACCGACGAGCAGCTTGCCTATGCGCAGGAGCAGCTCACCTTGCTCAATAAAAACGTCGTCAAATACTGGGCCGCGGGCGGCGAACTGGAAGACCTGTTCATGAACGACGAGGTGGACATCGCGGTCGGCTGGCCGAGCACCTGGAAAGCCCTTGTCGACGCGGGCCTCGATCTCAAGTGGTGCATCCCCGAAGAGGGCTGCACCGGCTGGTTTGACAGACTCATGATCGTCAGCGGCAGCAAGAACTATCAGCTGGCAACGCTCTGGATTGACTGGTGCACCAGCGCCGAGGGGCAGGCCCTGACCTCCAAGGTCACAACCTTCTCCGTGTCAAACCCCGAGGCCGCCCAGTACATGACTGAGGACGAAAAGGAAATCGCCATGGTCGACACGATGTACGACATGTTTGATTCCATCAATTTCTGGTCCTATGTCGAGAACCGCGCCGCCTACAACGATGTGTGGACGGCGGTCAAAACCACGAAATAAACCGCTTCCCCTGTGAGTTTCACGCCATCCGGTCCGCCGAGACGCGGGCCGGATGGCACAGAAGGAGAATGATTATGAAAAAGCCGAAAGCGCCGAAAGCGGCAGCCGCAAAACCGCGGTTTTTCACGTCGTCGGTCTCCGCCAGACGGTTTCTCTTCCGGGGGCTGTTGGTTCCGATGGTGATCTGGCTGCTCCTGTTTCTGATAATACCCTATCTCCAGCTCCTGCTCTATAGCTTCTGGACCAACGGCAAATTTACCATCCAGCACGTTTTAACGCTCGAAAACTACATGAAGTTTTTTACCAGCGGCACGGGCACCAACAGGCCTGTGCTGGTCCTGCTTGATACACTGCGAATCGCGGTAATCGTCACCGTGATTGCGATTATTCTGAGCTATCCGCTGGCCTACTTCATTAATTTTAAAGTCCAAAGCCCGCGCGCCAAGCAGTCGCTGTATATGCTGGCCATCATTCCGCTTTGGATCAGCTACGTCATGCGCGCCTATTCCTGGCGGCTCATTCTCGGCTCGAGCGGGATCCTCAACGCCCTGCTCCTGTGGCTGGGCGTCATCCATGAGCCGCTCAACGTTCTGCTCTACAGCGACGTTTCGGTCATCATCGCCATGGTGCATATCTACACGCCCTATGTCCTCATGCCCATGTACACGGCGATGGAGCAGATTCCCCGAAACCTCGTCGAGGCCTCCAAGGACCTCGGTGGCGGCAAAATTTTCACCTTTTTCAGGGTGGTATTCCCCCTGAGCCTGCCCGGGGTCATCACCGGCGCGACCTACGCTTTTGCACTGTCCATGGGCGACTTTCTCGCGCCAAGCCTGCTCGGCGGCGCGACCAGCAGCACGAAAATTGCCAATATCGTTCAGCAGCAGTTCGGCACCTCCAACAACTGGCCCTACGGCGCGGCGATTGCGGTTGTAATTTTCCTTGTTGTCATCTCCGTTCTGGCGGTGGCGGGAAAAATTGAAAAACACTTCTCAAAACTCGACCCGGAAGGAGGCAAAACCGCTGTATGATTAAGAAAAAATCGCTCAGCTCGGGCCTCATTATCACGCTCGGCATCCTCGTGCTGGTGTTTCTGTATTTCCCCGTGGCGGTTGTGTTCATCTATTCTTTCAATTCGGACACCATCAACAGCTTCCCGATGGGCGGCTTTTCGTTCAAGTGGTACGGCTCGCTGTTTCAAAACAGGGAGCTGATGACGTCCTTACTCAACTCCCTCAAGGTTGCGCTTGCGGGCACAGCCATCGCCGTTATCGTCGGGGTTCCCGCCGCCTACGGCATGCATCGGGTCCATTTCCCCGGAAAGCAGCTGTTAAACCGCATCGTCATCCTGCCGATGATGCTGCCCGGCGTCATCACCGGTATCGCCATTCTCGCCTTTATTCAGGAGGCGGGCATTCGTCAGGGTATGGGCGCCGTCATTCTCGGCCACGCGACCTTCCTGTTGGGAACGGTGCTGCCGCAGGTCTATACGCGGCTGCGCCAGCTCGACAAGAGCCTGGAGGAGGCCGCCACCGATCTCGGCGCGACGGAAGTGCAGACCTTCTTCCAGGTGGTCCTGCCCAATATCAAAACCTCGATCATCGGCGCGGCGCTGCTATCGGTCACGCTGTCGATGGACGAAATTCCGGTCACCTATTTTCTCAACGGCACCTTCACGACCCTGCCCATTAAAATACTGGGCATGACGCGCAACAACTTTTCGCCGGAGGTCAACGCCATCTGCTCGATTATTCTCATCCTGTCCGTCGCGGCGATTGTCGCTTCCGTTGCGATGAACAAAAAGGAGGTCTGAGTATGTCCGACACGCTCATACAGCTCAAGCGCATTCACAAGAGCTTCGGCGCCCAGAAGGTCATCTCGGAGCTGGACCTCGATGTTTACGACGGGGAATTTCTGACCCTGCTCGGCCCCTCCGGCTGCGGCAAAACGACCATCCTGCGGATGATAGACGGCTTTGAGTTTCCCGACGACGGCGAGATTCTGCTGGACGGCGAGGACCTTGTGGGCATTCCGGCCAACAGGCGGGCCACCAATACGGTCTTTCAGAGCTACGCGCTGTTTCCGCACCTGAGCGTGCGCGAAAACGTCGGCTTTGGGCTGCGCATGCGCAAGGTCCCCAAGGCGGAGGCGGCCAAAAGAGTTGACGAAGCGCTGGCCCTGCTCCAGCTTGAATCGCTCGCGGGGCGCAGGCCTTCCCAGCTCTCCGGCGGACAGCAGCAGCGCGTGGCGATTGCCCGGGGGCTTGTCAATCAGCCGCGGGTGCTGCTGCTCGATGAACCGCTCGGCGCGCTCGACCTCCACCTGCGCCGGCAAATGCAGCTGGAGCTGCGCAAATTCCAGAAAACGCTCGGCATCACCTTTATTTACGTCACCCACGATCAGGAGGAGGCGCTCACCATGAGCGACCGCATCGCCGTCATGAACGGCGGGCGCATCGAGCAGATTGACACGCCGGACGAGATTTATCTGCGGCCGCGCACCCGTTTTGCCGCCGACTTCCTCGGCGGAGCCAATTTTCTCGAGGGCAGCCTGACGCCTGCGGGCAGAGGCGGGTCCTTTTCCTGCGAGGGCGCGGTCTTTCCGCTGGTCAATATCAGCGGAAAGCCCTCGGCCTTCACCGTGCGGCCCGAATTTGTCCGTCTTTCAAGCACCGCCCCGGAAGGCCCCAGCATCCGCGGCCTTGTCAAGGCCTGCGTCTTTATGGGGCAAGTCAGCAGGGTTTCCGTGCGTCTGCCGTCCGGCAGACTCCTCCATGCGCTGACCGAGGGGCAGAGCTATGCCGAAAATGCCCCCGTTTTCGTGAGCTGGGAGCCTTGGCGCCTGTGCGCCGTATCAGACTGACTATCGAAAGGAAGCATCACACTATGAAACGTCTTGATATTATCATCCGGCCCGAAAAGCTGGAGCTGCTGAAGACTATTCTCAACAAGGCCAATGTCGGCGGCATCACCATGGTCAGCGCCATGGGCTGCGGCACCCAGAAGGGCCAGACGGACATCTCCAGCTTCAAGGGCCTGCAGGTCAGCAGCCTGAACCTGATTCCGAAGGTCATGGCCACGGTTGTCGTGAGCGACGAGATCGTGGATGAGCTGCTTGCGATCATCCACACGGAGCTGTCTACCGGCAAGGTCGGCGACGGCAAGGTGTTCATCTCCACAATCGACGACGCCATGCGTATCCGAACCGGCGAACGCGGCAAAAAATCTCTTTAAGAGGCGGGGTGAAAACGGTGAATACTACAGGCGCCCTCGCGCTTGTTGGCCTCAACAAGCACTACGGCGACAACCATGTCGTCAAGGACCTCTCCTTTTCGATCGGGGCGGGAGAGTTTATCTCCCTGCTCGGGCCCTCGGGCTGCGGGAAGACGACGGTGCTTCGCCTGATTGCGGGCTTTGAGACCCTCGACAGCGGCGATATTTTTCTGGACGGGACCTCAGTCGTCCGCCTGGAGCCGAACCGCCGTCCCCTTCAGACCATCTTTCAAAACTACGCGCTGTTTCCGCACTTAACGGTCTTTGAAAACATCGCTTACGGTCTGCGCGCCAAGCACCGGCGGAAAAGCGAGATTGCCTCCCGCGTTGCCGAGGCGCTCGAAACGGTGCAGCTGCAGGGCTTTGAAAACCGCTATCCCGCCCAGATGTCGGGCGGACAGCGGCAGCGGGTCTCCATTGCCCGCGCCATCATCAATAAACCGCCGCTCCTGCTTCTGGATGAACCGCTGACCGCGCTGGACATGAAGCTGCGCAAGGAAATGCGCTTTGAACTGCGTCAGCTCCAGCAGCGGCTCGGCATCACCTTTATCTATGTCACCCACGATCAGGAGGAGGCCCTTGTCATGAGCGACCGTATCGCCGTCATGAACGGCGGGCGTATCGAGCAGGCGGGCACCCCGGCGGAGATTTACCTGCATCCCGTTTCGCAGTTCGTCGCGGAATTCATCGGCGAGACAAACAGCTTCGACGCGGTTGTCACAGCCGCAGAGTCGGACGGCCTGCTTACCTGCGCCGTCGAGTGCGGCAGCTTTCTTGCACGGGGCGTCGGCTGCTATCCGAACCAGCTTGTCCACGTCTCGGTGCGTCCCGACAAGCTCCGGTGGCACGCAGCGCCCCAGCCGGGCTTTGAACTGCCCGGCGTCGTCACGCGGCACAGCTTTTCCGGCCCCTTGGCCAAGGCCTATATCGCCCTAGCCGACGGTCGGGAGCTCTTCGTCAGCCGACTGCTGGGTCAGCCGCTGCCGGAGATCCATGAAACGGTCTATATGGACTGGGAGCCGGAGGACGCGGTGGTCATGCACACCGTGGGCGAGGGCATCATCGGCGCCATTGAAAACATTAACCTCGGCGACTGGGTCAAAATCGTACAATAACAAATGGGAGGCTTCATTATGGACGTCAGACTAAACTACATCGGTGGGGAATGGGTCCCTGCCATTTCCGGCAAAACCAGAGATTTATGGAACCCCGCGGACTGCTCCCAGATAGCCATCATGGCCGAGGGCGGCGCGCCGGACGTGGCGCTTGCGGTCGCGGCGGCAAAGAAGGCCTTTTATGTAACCGGCGAGTGGCGCAGGGCCTCGGCCCCCTACAGGAGCGACATGCTGCTCAAGGTCGCGGCGCTGATGCAGGAGCGCCGCGACGCGCTCTCCATGGCGGATACCATCGACAACGGCAAACCCCTGCGCGAGGCGGAGGGCGACATTGACGACGCCATCAGCTGCTTCAAGTACTATGCGGGCATCATCCGCGCGCCGCACGGCGGGGTCTACGACGTGTCGGACGGCTTCGGCGCGATGCACAGCTACACCATCCATGAGCCGGTGGGCGTCTGCGGGCAGATTACCCCCTGGAACTACCCGCTGCTGATGGCGGCCTGGAAGCTGGCCCCCGCGCTTGCCGCGGGCAACTGCGTGGTTTTTAAGCCCAGCACAAACTGCCCGCTGTCAACCCATATGCTGTTTGAGATTTTTAACGACTGCGGTCTGCCCGCGGGCACGGCAAACCTCGTCATGGGACCCGGCGCCGAAGTGGGCGAAGCCATCTCCTCCTCCCCGGATGTGGATATGGTCACCTTCACGGGCAGCACCGAGGTCGGCCAGTCCATTGCCCGGGCCGCCGTCGGCAACCTCAAGAAGGTCGGGCTGGAGCTGGGCGGCAAATCGCCCAACGTCATTTTTGCGGACGCGGACTTTGAGGGCGCGGTCGAGTGGGCGATGATCGGCATCTTCTTCAATCAGGGGCAGGTCTGCTCGGCAGGCTCGCGCATTATCATTGAAGAGGGCCTCAAGGATCAGTTCGTGGCAAGGCTTGCGCAGCGGGCAAACGCCCTGACCCTCGGACCCGGCGTTGATAACCCCGACATGGGCCCGCTCGTCTCCGAAGCACAGATGAAAAAGGTGCTCGAGTATATCCGCATCGGCAAGGAAGAGGGCGCGACCTGTGTTTGCGGCGGCGAGCGCTTCACCGAGGGCGTCTGCGCCAAGGGTTATTTCGTCCGTCCTACCATCTTTGACAACTGCACCGCGAACATGCGCATTGTGCGGGAGGAGATTTTCGGGCCGGTGGTCACCGTCCAGACCTTCAAGACCGAGGCGGAGGCCGTCGCTTTGGCAAATGACACGGAGTACGGCCTTGCGGGCGCCGTGTTCACCTCGGACGGCGCGCGTGCCCTGCGCGTGATGAAGGAACTGCGCGCGGGTATCACCTGGATCAATTGCTACAACCCCACCTTCAACGAAGCGCCTTGGGGCGGTTATAAAAAGAGCGGCTACGGCAGGGAGCTCGGCGTGCACGGGCTTGAGGAATATCAGGAAATCAAGCAGGTCAACATCGCCCTGAATCCCGGCCCCATCGGCTGGTATGAGGAGCGCTGAACCGGGCTTTGGTGCGGAAAGAGTATGAACGGGGGTGGGCTTCATGTCCAAAGAGCGCTTTTCGATCGGTGAAATGCATAAAATGACGGGGGTCTCCGTTTCCGCGCTCCGCTTCTACGATCAGATGGGGCTGATTCGGCCGAGCTATGTCGACGAGAACACGGGCTTTCGGTATTACGGTTACGAGCACTTCTGGCAGATTGAAATTATTAAAATGTGCAAGGATATGAAGCTGCCCCTCAAGGACCTGCGAGAGGTGCTGGAAAGCCAGGATGACGAAAGGTTTCTGGCCTTTCTGCAGGCCCAGCGCGAGGAGGCCAAGGCCGAGCTTCGGCGGCTCAAGGCGGTCATCGCCGATATTTCCTGGATGGAGCGCCAGCTCGAGGAGAAAGCGCGGCTCCAGAAGGGCCCGCTCATTTGCATCAAGCACCTCCCCGAGCGGCGGGTCATTCCCGCCTATTGGGAGGAGGGCTTCTGCAACGACTCGCTGCACCTGAAGCTTCAGCAGCTGACGGAAAACGAGTTTAAGCAGCTCAAAACCATCAAGCGCCACTACGGCTATTATCTGGACCCCGATTGCTTTATGGCGGGCAGCATCCACACGCTGTCCGAATATCTGGAGCTTGAAAGCTACAGCCACACGGATGAGGACGCGACGGAGGTCCTCCCCGCGGGCGATTACGCCTGCTATATCACGAAGATTTTCTCCGAGGAGATGGACCTTGCGCCCTTCTTCGCGTATCTGAAGAAAAAGAACCTCCACCCGAAGCGGGTCATCGCCTCCGAGACGGCGCTCACCTTCTTCGACTGGCGGGAATGTCTTTTCGAAGTGCAGGCACTGCTTTAAAGTACGCTGGTATTTGAAACGGCGGGCTTGAAAAGCTGCAAAAAACCCCCATTATGGACAAAACTTATTGCAAATATGAATTGTGCGAGAGCACATCCTGCACAAACGGGCCGCTAAAAAAAGCGGGCCGTTTTGTGTAAAACCCAGAAAGTTGCATAAATTCAAAAAAACTATGGACTCTCATCCTACTTGAGAGTCTATAGTATTATTAGAGGCTATACTGGCGGAGGTGACCAAATGAAATTATTGATGTTTATCATCAGGGCCGAAAAACTGGAGACAGTCAAGGAAATCCTCGACAACTACGGCTGCGGCGGTATGACGGTGTCCACGGCCATGGGCTGCGGCATGCAGCGGGGCTTTTCCGACGACAAGGCCATCGCCGAGATCAAGGGCTACAAGGTCAATATCAATCTGCTGCCGAAGATCAAGGTCGAAGCGGTCGTCGAGGATGAGCTCGTCGACAGCATCCTGCTTGATGTTCGCGAGCACATTGCAACCGGCAAGGTGGGCGACGGCAAGGTGTTCATCCTGCCCGTGGAGGACGCCATGCGCATCCGGACCGGCGAGCGCGGAGACAGCGCGATCTGAACCATTACTAAAAAACAATATTATTAATAACAAAGAGGTTATACAAAATGTATAACCTCTTTTTGCCTTTTGGGGGGTTGTTAATGTCTGAAAACAAAGCGATTGTGGCAATCAAAAATGTGAATAAAATCTTCGGCGCTACGCCGGTCGTGACTGACATGAACATGACGGTCTATGAGGGCGAGTTTTTGACCCTGCTCGGCCCGTCGGGCTGCGGCAAAACAACGACGCTCCGCATGATCGGCGGCTTTGAGTCCCCTTCAAACGGGTCCATTCTGATCGAGGGGGTGCCCGTCGAGGAAAAAGAACCCTTTGACCGCGATGTCAACACGGTCTTTCAGAGCTATGCGCTTTTTCCCCACATGACGATCTTTGACAACATCGCCTATGGGCTGAAGGTCAAAAAGGTCAAAAAGGCCGATATCCGCCAGCGCGTCACGGAGATGCTCGCCCTCGTGCAGCTCACCGGCTATGAAAGCCGCTACCCGAGCCAGCTCTCCGGCGGGCAGAAGCAGCGCGTGGCCATCGCCCGGGCGCTCATCAATAACCCCAAGGTCCTGCTGCTGGATGAACCGCTTGGCGCGCTCGATCTCAAGCTGCGCAAGCAGATGCAGATTGAGCTTAAACGGCTTCAGAAAAAGCTCGGTATCACCTTTATCTATGTCACGCACGATCAGGAAGAGGCGCTCACCATGAGCGACCGCATTGCCGTCATGTATCAGGGCCGCATCGAGCAGCTGGATACCCCCTCGGCCATTTATGAAAGACCGGCCACAAAGTTCGTGGCGGATTTTATCGGCGAGTCGAACGTGTTCGAGGCCACCGTGGCCTCCAAAGAGGGCGCGCTCGTCAGTCTTTACACCGAAACCGGCCTTGCGCTGGGCCTGAGCGAAACGGCTGTGCCCGACGAGCATGTCTATCTCTCGATACGGCCGGAAAAGGTCCTGCTTCACGAGGTCCCCGCCGAGGGCTTTACCGTCAGCGGCATTGTCAAGGAGCAGATTTACATCGGGTCCATGGTCAAGTGCATCGTCACGCTGCCCAACGGCTTTGAACTCAAGGCCAGCAAAATTGCGGGCACGCCCCTGCCGGCCGCGGGCAGTCTGGTCTATATCGGCTGGGAGCCGCAGGACGCCGTTGTCATCGAGTCGCGCGATCAGATGATCTTCGAGACGATCGATGCCATCAGACTGGGGTGACGCATATGAAAAAGCTCAAGCTCAGAGGGCAGGTCCTGCCCGCGATTGTCACCGTTTCGCCGGTGACGATCTGGATGGTTCTGCTGATCGGCCTTCCCTTGCTCTATGTGCTGTTTATCAGCTTCATGACGACCGACGGCTACAGCGTCGTCTACCGCTTTAACTTTCAAAACTACGTCAAGCTGCTCGATCCGACCTATCTGAAGATTTATCTCAACTCCTTCATCGTGGCGTTTTTCACAACGCTCATCTGCGTGGGCCTCGGCTATCCGCTGGCCTACAAAATGGCGCGGATGAAGGGCCCGAAGAAGGTTCTGATGATGATTTTTCTGATGATTCCCTTCTGGACCAATTCGCTCATCAGGCTCTACGGCTGGCGGACGCTCCTGGGCAAAACGGGCTATCTGAACACCCTGATGCAGGCCATCGGCCTGACAAACGGCCCCGTCGAAATGCTCTATACCCGCGGCGCGGTCCTTCTGGGCATGGTCTATGTGCTCTTCCCGTTCATGGTGCTGCCGCTCTATGCCGCCATTGAAAAGCTCGACTGGTCCCTGCTCGAAGCGTCCAGCGACCTCGGCGCGAAGCGGCTGACAACCTTCCGCAAGATCACCCTGCCGCTGACCTCGTCCGGTATTTTCGCGGGGGCGATTATGGTCTTTATCCCGTCGCTCGGCTATTTCTTCGTGTCGGACATCATGGGCGGCGGCAACCAGCAGCTCATCGGAAACCTCATCAAAACACAGTTTAACGCGGGCAACAACTGGCCGCTGGGCTCGGCCCTTTCAATTGGTCTCATTATCCTGACGCTCGTCCTCGTCGGCATCTATAAGGCCGGCGGCGGCAAAATGGAGGACCTCGTATGAAAGAAAAACGAAAGTTCAGCCTAAAGCGGGCAAAATTTCGCGCCATGCGGCACAGCTCCACGGCGTATGCCTGGCTGATTTACCTGTTTTTGTACCTGCCCATCGCGGTTGTGGTGCTCTTTGCCTTCAACGAAAACGCCAACAACATCAAATTCACCGGCTTTTCCCTGCAATGGTTCTCGGTGCTGGCAAAGGATAAGGGCCTGCTCGCCTCGTTTGGAAACACGATAATCATTGCCGTTATCAGCACCCTCGTTTCAACCGTCATCGGCACGCTCGCGGCGGTCGGCATGTGGCGCTACAAGTTTAAGGGCAAGGGGATTATCGATGCCCTGCTCTATATCCCTGTTGTCATACCCGAGATTGTTCTGGGCATCTCGCTGTTATCCCTGTTCTCGCTGGCACATGTGCCGATGGGCCTATTTTCCCTCATCCTGGCGCATGTCACCTTCCAGGCCCCCTTTGTCGTGTTCACCGTGCGGGCGCGGCTGTTCGGCTTTGACCGCTCGATTGAGGAAGCCTCGATGGATCTGGGGGCAAACCGCATCAAAACCTTTTTGAATGTGACCTTGCCGGTGATCATGCCGGGCGTCATTTCCGGCGCGCTGCTCGCGTTTACGCTGTCCATCGACGATGTGATCATCAGCTCGTTCACGGCGGGTTCCGCAACGGTGACCTTCCCGATCAAGGTGATGGAGCTGATTCGCGGCGGCATTAAGCCGGACGTCAACGCCCTGACGGTGCTGATCCTTGCCGCAACGTCGCTGTTGGCGGTGCTCACGCAGGCGGGCGGCCTGAAAAAGAAATCCAAGCGTAAATGAAAGGAGAGAAGAGTATGAAAAAGTTTACAAGCCTTATTCTTGCGGCGCTTTTGCTGGTGTCGGCGCTGAGCCTGTCCGGCTGCGGCGCTTCGGAAAGCACGGCCTCGGCCGGGGAGCTCAACCTCTATGTCTGGACCGAATACCTGCCCCAGGAGGTCATCGACGAATTTACAAACCAGACCGGCATCAAGGTCAATGTCACGATGTATTCCAACAATGAAGAAATGCTCTCCAAGGTCAAAAGCAGCGCCGAGGGCACCTATGACGTGATTGTTCCGAGCGACTATATGGTTGCCAACATGATTACGCAGGGCCTGCTCGAAAAGCTCGACATGACAAAGCTTGAGAACATCAAAAACATCGACTCGGCCTACCTCAAGCAGAGCTTTGACCCCGACAACAGCTACTCCGTGCCTTACCGCGGCGGCGTCTGCGAGCTGGTGGTCAATAAATCCATGGTGACGGAGGACATCACGTCCTACAACCAGATTTTTGACGAAAAGTATTTGAACAACATCGTTGCGCTGGACGACTTCCGCATTATCATCGGCGTCGTCGCCATGAGCATGGGCTACAGCCCGAACGAAACCGACCCCGCCGTGCTCGCCGAGATCGGCGACAAGCTCATGACGCTCAAGAGCAACATCAAGATACTCGACAGCGATTCGCCCAAGACCGCCATGATTAACGGTGAGACCGCCGTCGGTCTGATGTGGAACGCCGAGGCCTCCCTTGCCATCCAGGATAATCCGGATGTGCAGATTGTCTATCCCAAGGAGGGCAACACCCTGTTCTTAGATAACCTCTGCGTGGTCAAGGGCTCTAAAAACTACGACAACGCCATGGCGTTCATCAACTACATCCTTGACGCCAACGCCAGCGCGGAAATTTCCAAGGTCTATCCCTACCTCAACCCGAACACCGCGGCGGTCGAGCTGCTGGGCGACGACTACAAAAACGACCCCGCCGCCAACATCCCCTCCGACGTGTTCGCCAAGGGCCAGTATATTCTCAACGTCGATAAATCGATCGACAGCTATAACGACATGTGGGCGAAGTTCACCAGCTGAGGATTTGGCGCTTGCCCCAACAAAAACCCGAATAACGATTTATAACGATCATAAAAAAGGAGTGTTACAATGTGTAAAGAGAAAGCGGTCAGTGAGATTGAGGCGGTTTTGGGCTATATCGAAAAGGAGACGCTCAGCCCCGAGGAAGCAAAGCGCATGACGGAGGAATCCATCGACAACTACAACAAGTATGTCAACCCCGGCTGGCTGATGTACCGCAAGTCTGTTTCGACCAACGCGGCCTTTGTGGAGTGGACGGATCACGGCAGCTGTTTTGCCGATGTCAACGGGGAGGAATTCATCGACTGTCTGGGGGGGTTCGGCATCTATATGTGCGGACACCGAAACCCGGAAATCCTGCGCTATGTCAAGGCGCAGCTCGAGCATCAGGCGCTGCACAGCCAGGAGCTGGTTGACCCGCTGCGCGGGTACCTCGCCAAGGCCATGTCCGAAATCACGCCCGGCGATCTGCAGTACTGCTTTTTCACAAACGGCGGGGCCGAGGCCATTGAAATGGCCATCAAGCTCGCGCGTATCGCCTCCGGCGGCAGCTGGTTTATCTCCGCGGTCGGCGCGTTCCACGGCAAATCCATGGGCGCTGTGTCCATGGGCGGCAAGTATACCTACAGGACGCCCTATCTGCCGATGATTCAGCAGGTGCAGCACGTCCAGTACGGCGTGGCGGAGGATATCCGCAAGGCGATCAAGAATCTCATCACGGTCGGGGAGAAGGTCGCCGCCGTCATCCTCGAACCGATTCAGGGCGAGGCGGGCATCATCATCCCCCCGGCGGGCTATCTCAAGGAGGTCCGCACCATCTGCGACGAGTTCGGTGTGCTGCTGATTCTTGACGAGATTCAGACCGGCATGGGCCGCACCGGCACCATGTGGCGCTGCGAGGCCGAGGATGTCGTGCCCGATATCATGACCTACGGCAAGGCCTTCGGCGGCGGCATCATGCCCATCACCGGCATCATCTGCCGTCCCAAGCTGTGGATTGAGCCGCTGGTCGATAACCCCTGGCTGCTCGGCTCTCCGACCTTCGGCGGAAACCCCCTGGCCTGCTCGGCGGCGCTTGCAACCATCGCCTATATGCTCAAAAACGATATCCCCGCGCAGGCAAAGGAAAAGGGCGACTATCTGCTCACAGGATTGCTGGAGCTTCAGAAGAAATACCCCGAGGTGCTCTCGGAGGTCCGCGGCATCGGTCTTATGATCGGCGTGGAGTTCCCGAGCTCCGAAATCGGCTACTGCTTTGCCCGCAACATGTTTGCGCGCCGTGTGCTCACGGCAGGTACCCTCGTCAATGCCAAGACCATCCGCTTCGAGCCCGCGGCTACCACCACTTACGACGAGCTTCAAAAGGTGCTCGCCGTCACGGAAGAGGCCCTTGCCGCCGCAAAAGCGGAGTTTAGCCTGTAAAAGCAACAAAAACGCGCGCCCGTTTGCCTCGGGCGCGCGTTTTTTTACGGCCGTAAATTTTGTTGTCAGGGTTATAAAGCTTGTCCCTTTTTAATGAAGGGATGAAGAGCCTTTTTCCGTCAGCTTTTGATACAGCTTCATCAGCTCCGCGACGCAGGCGGATTCCGAGTTATACTTTCCCCAGAAATCATAAGCCTGCATAACTGCCTTGTCGTTTTCCTGATGCGCCTTGCGAAGCTCCGGCGGCATGGTAATCTCGTCATAAAGGTCTGCTAGGCTGCAGTCGGGGTACAGGGCGCGGGCGTCCAGAATAGCCTGCGCGGTCTGCTCGATCTTGGCCTTTTGCGCGTCGGTCGGCGTAGGCCACGGGAAGTTGTTGTAGACGATATCCTTGGAATAGCGATAATCGCTCTTTAAACGCCCACAAACGGCACGCATCCAAGCCATATGAACATTAGAGGTTAGTACTCCAAAATGATAAAGTGTAGCATCGGGTATTATAGTAACAAGATTTGTTGCAATGGTGTTCATATCCAAAAAACCTATGGGAACATATCTTCTTCGCTCGGACGATACAGCGGGAATAACGATGAATGTATCTGGATTCAAAGTCTCTCTAAATAATGTTGGATGTTCAGCTAATTTACGTCGTCCAGCATCTGGCGCAGCCAATCTATCCGCCTTGCACAGTGCAACTCTATTCATTACAAGTGGCATCTGCCTCAAGGAGGCTGGACTAACTCCCACAAGCCATAAGCACCACCGTTTCTTGTTATTAATAAATTCAACGGCACCAATGAGTTTTTTGATGTACGGCAAAGAATTGGGTTCTTTAGAAATGAATTCAGAATAGTCAACATCCTCGATTATCAAATGTCCACCATCTGCCGGTCTGTTTCCTGTCGTCATTAGCGGTACATCGCAAATTGACTTACTACGGCTCTCGACAAAAACATCCGGTGCGTCAATCAAATAAGCATTAATATTTTCAACTTCTTGGAAACGTTCCGCAGTGTAAAGAAGTTTTTTCTGCGCGTTTGGCGCGGAACTAAATCCAACAATCACGCAGTGGACATGTGCCTTTAGACTTGCTTCGCTATCCCAGCGGAAGGTGCGGTGTGCAAAGTCTATATGAACATCGAAACGGTCATAAAGCGGCTTCCAAACACCCGCCACCTGCTCACCTTGCGTAATGGAATTTGTGGACACAAAAGCAGTTCGGATTTCGGTACCCTGCATGAGCACCGCTGCTTTGAAATACCAACCGGCAACATAGTCGATTTTTCCCGCAGTGTTATAAGGCTTACCTTTTTCATCAACATAGATGGACAGAATGTCGTCTTTCTGTTCCTTACTCTGCAAGGAATAGCCCACAAACGGCGGATTTCCCATGATGTAATTCAGTTCCGCCTTGGGCACCACGTCCTCCCAATCGAGGCGCAGCGCATTGCCCTCCTCGATGTAAGCGTTTGTTTTCAGCGGTAGGAAATCAAGGGTCATGTGTATAACGTCTTCGGTTTCCTTCATCATCTGGCTTTCCGCAATCCACAGGGCGGTCTTGGCCACGGTCACAGCGAAATCATTGATTTCGATGCCATAAAACTGGCCGATGCTGACCTGAATGGGATTGCCCATATCCAGAATAATCTGGCCGCGGTGAAGCAGAGATATGACCTTGTTTTCAAGTCGGCGCAGGGAAAGATAGGTCTCTGTCAAAAAGTTGCCGGAGCCGCAGGCGGGGTCCAGAAATTTGAGGGAGGCGAGCTTCGCCTGATAGGCACGCAGCTTGGCGTCACGGGTCTTGTTTACGGCGATAGCCTCTATCTCCTCAAGCTCTGAGCGCAATGCGTCCAGAAACAGCGGGTCGATGACCTTGTGGATGTTTTCAATGCTCGTATAGTGCATCCCGCCCGAGCGCCGCGTATCGGGGTTTAGGGTGCTTTCAAATACGGCGCCGAAGATAGTCGGGCTGATGGCCGACCAGTCAAATTCTGCGCTGGCTTTGTTCAGAACCAAGTCTACAATCGTTTCATCAAGGCGCGGAATAATCACGCTTTCATCGGCAAATAGCCCGCCGTTGACATAGGGAAATGCCGCAAGGTCATCGTCTAAATACGGATCTCTTTCCTCCGGCTCAGTGTCGAGAATTTTGAAGAGGTCCATTAAGGCGCGGCGGGCATCACTGCGATGATGCTGCAAGTAATCATGGAACATTTTGTGCTTGCCGAAAATGCCTGCGTCCTCGGCATACAGGCAGAAAACAAGCCGGACACTTAGTGCGTTTAGGCTTTTCAGCGTTTCGTCTGCCTCCGGGTTTTTATATTGCTTTAAGAGCGCGTCATAGAGAACACCGACAAGCTCACCCGCCTGCAGGGAAATCTCCATTTCCTTCTTGATGTTTTCATCGCCTGTGTCCACAAGAAACTGCAGACGGTAATACTCTTTTTCGAGGTCAGCCAGCTTAATGATTTCTGCCTCGCCGGTAGGCCGTTCCATATCGTAAATATTAAACTCGGCAAAATTGCAGGTGACGATCCAACGCGGGCGTTGAGAATAAGGCAATTCTGCGGCATAGCGTTTGGCCTGCTGAAACGGAGACAGCAGCGAACCGTCGGACTGCCTGATGGGCTTGTTTAGTTCCTTACCGAGTCCCTTTTGCTCAATCAGGACATGGGTGGACGGGATCGTGCCATCAATAAAGCTGGTGTGGTCGAGGTGAACCTGATCTTCAAACGTAATAAAATGCTCAGGGTGCTCTATACCATATACATCACGCAGCAGCGACAGCCAAAACGGTTGACTGTGTCCTTTTTCATATCCTTTACCGCTCCAATCGGCGGCAAACTGCTTTGCGGCAGCTCTCTGCTGGGCGTCTGTCATGGCGGTGTCCTCCTGCTGCGGTTTTTCTCATATCATATCACAGACTTCTTTAATTTTCCATAAGGTTTTCTATAGCTGCCTGTCCCTGATGGCTTTGTACCTGTAGGCCTGTGACCAACGGTTTCTGCCGTGCCCGCCCTCATGGATATATACTGGAAAGAGGGAAGGCGCAAATTTTAAAATTTGCGCCTTCCCCTAATGTTAGCTGTCTTTTTATGGCGCGCGTTTTACTGTGCTCAGGCGTTTCGCCGATTCAAACAGCTGATAATCGCGTTTTCGTAGATTTTCAGGCCCGCGTCGAGCTGCGCGTCGGTGACGACGAGCGGACACAAAAAGCGGATGACGTTGCCGAAAACACCGGCACTTTCGATGAGCAGGCCGTTTTTCGCCGCCTCCTGGACGATTTCGGAGACGAGCTTGGCGTCCGGCTTTTTGCTCTCCCGGTCCTCGACATACTCAATGCCGAGCATGCAGCCGATGCCGCGCACATCGCCGATGGGCGCGTATTGCGCCTGCCAGCCTTCAAAGACGGCGCGGACCTTTTCAGCAATTTGCAAAGAGCGCTCGCAGAGCTTCTCCCGCTCGATGACCTCGATGACCTTGAGGGCCGACGCGCAGGCCAGCGGGTTTCCGCCGTAGGTGCCGCCGATGATGCCGTCCTTGATGCCGTCAAAAATCTCCGCCCGTGCGGTCACGGCGCTGAGCGGAACGCCCCCCGCGATGGATTTTGCCGTTGCGATGATGTCGGGCGCGCAGCC
>Ga0209639_1001480_pt1 | contig 23053 bp, 13 predicted proteins | sample EPASupsiteHSE605_FD_187268 | JGI IMG/M metagenome (GOLD analysis project Ga0209639, IMG submission 187268) | Bioremediated contaminated groundwater from EPA Superfund site, New Mexico - Sample HSE6-05 (SPAdes) (version 2) | ecosystem: Environmental > Aquatic > Deep subsurface > Groundwater >...
TTGTTTAAAGTTGATGCATATCAACTTGGAGTTACATTGAATCTCATAATAGAAACTTATGGCTATTATGAATTCTCTCCAGAACAAGTCAACATGGTGGAAAGGCTCCTACTAGATGATCCTGAACTGAGATTATCTGTATTGGAGCTGTCGGAATCAGAAGTATTCCTTCCTTTCGACGACCAGGATGATTTTCATGTCGAAGTCAATCCTGAAGATTTAGCCACTATAATCCAAGATATCAGAGAACATGAGTATCCCATATTCTCAGAGGTATCTGGGTATGAGTAAAAATTATGTTGGGATTCAATTTTTTTCATATGATTCGGGGAATCCATAGTTAAACACTAAAAATTTTAATAAAACAACAAAAGGATCGAATAACCATACTTTCATAACACAGTTTTTGGAAAACTAACACAATGAAAACAGAACTGATGAAAGTCCCCTATTTCAACCAACTTTCATATGGAAGAGATCCAGAAGGAAAGAGAATAAAAAATTCTTAATTTTCCAGCCATATTGCTAATTTCAATATGAAGTCTATATTTTGTTTCTGGTAACTCAATATCAATACTGTTCCCTTAAACAATAGTGAGACGACTATCCCCTCACTAAGATACATAATTATCGAAAAAAAATCAACAAAATACGATTAATTCAAATTTGAGAACCTCGGTGTTTTTTATTTTTCAATAATGACGAAAGTTCATGTTAAAGTTACTGAAATTGATGCACCAGCAGGTGGTTTCTTTTCCAACTCATATCAAATGTGGGTTTCAGCTCTTCCAGATTCATTTGGTTCTCAGAACAATTGTGTAGGAAAGCCTCTACACTGTGAGAATCCCTGGACTTTTGTTGTTCAAGACAGAACAAGAGTAACATTAGAGTTCACATTAAAGCTATGGCATTTGATGAAGAATTCTGAGCCTTTTGCAATATGTAAGTATAGTCTGAACCAGATCCAACCAGGAACCATGGTTTCAGAATGGCTAATAATGGCTCCTTTTGGCGAAGAACCAAAGAAAAACATCAGGATTCGAGTTGATATTCATTCTAATGAGAATAACATTGAGCCATTCTCAATGAATGCTATTAGTATACCAGTTCCAATGAATCCTGGCCAATACCCTCCTCAACCAAATACAATTCCAAGCTGTCCAACCGGTTTTGTTGTCTATCCATCAATGCCTATTGGATATCCATCTCCTTTTCCCCAATACCCAATTGATTCAGACCAAATGATTGTTAATCCATATTCAGAAGAAAAAAAGGAATAAAATTTTAATGCTTACAATGGAATTACCTTAGGAATAGTCCCTGATGTCTCATCGAAAGGAGTCCACAGTGGTATCACATTAAGACTGCCTTTTGTGGCAGCAAAAGGAGGGAAATCGCATGTTGTAATATGAATTTCAAGTAAAATTTTCACGGATGGTGCATCAGCATCCTGCGATTCAATCGGAAACCATTCTAAAACTATTTTGTCTTTAGGAAACCATTTAATTGGAATTTGGGTTTTCCCAAATATGCGGTTTGATTTCAATACGAATGTTTCAACTAATTCTAAATGAATATTTAGATCATCCGACAAATATGCCATTGAGAAACTCACAGTATTTCCACAAAACGGTTCAACATCGTTCGTGAACTTTAATTGCGAAATTTGGGGATTGGGAGGGATTTTAATCAATAACAACGGCGAATTAATCTTATAATTGTCGTTTTTAATTGTGTTGATCTTATGAACTTTAATATGGACTTTATTCATCTTGGTGTCACATTTCTGTAACTTTATCCGGATCATTGGGATCATTAGAAGACATAGGATTTGAATCCAGATCTTCTGTCTCAACTTTGGAATCCTTCAAGATGAATGTCGGAATGGTTGCTAATGATGTACATATTAGGATAACACGCCAAAGAGACTCATGGTAGGCAGTGTGGCTATATTTATTATTGATCGATCCATGATTTTTGAGCATTTTCCCTGTAATTGATTGAAGAGTAGCTCCACCTACAAATGGAAACACATTGATGCAACCAAGCATTGTAGCAACATATTTTGGTTCACACACCTCCCTAACATAGGCATAAAGAATTGAAGAATATCCTGCTGTTGCAGATCCCCATAAATACATTAAGACAAACATAACCCAAAAGCTCATTTTTTTGTCAAATATATAGAAGATCAAACTAATCGAAGCTGCTACAAGGGTGCATCCAGACATTACCCATTTTCTTGTTCCAAGCCAGTCAGATAATATTGGCAAGTAGATAGAAGCAGTGATCATTGCAATTGATATTGAGAGAAGCATAGTTCCATCATTAAATGTGGGAAAAACATCTCTAATATAAGGGCCTCCCCACAATCCAAAAATATCGAGTTGGGATCCTCCCATCATGAAAGTCAACATGCACAACAGCCAATATGTGGGCATGGTAACAACAACTAAGAAATTTTCCCATAATAATGAGAGTCTATTCTTCAAAGAGATGTCTTCAGTGGGTTTAAATTTCGATTTAACCACAGGATCGAAACCCATTATTGTGGGATCTTGCTTCACAACCAACAAGTCAAAAATCCCAAACAAAAAGCCAGTGATGGAGACCAAATAAAATGCCATTCTCCAGCTATAATAGTTAGAAAAAGCTCTAAGTGGAGCTTGAGATAAGATTCCTCCTGCTCCTCCGCATCCCATCATAGCTCCATTTAACACTGCATACCAATTCTCTGGATACCATCTGGTTAATAGTTTGGAAATGGGAATAATAGTTGGAGCAGTACCAATACCAACAATAAACCTACCGATAACAGCAATGGACAATGATTTCGAGTACCCACAAAGAAAAGAACCCGATGCAGCAGTTAAAGCTGCACCGCTGATTAAAATTGAAGGATTCATTACATCCGCTAATAAGCCACTGAATGGTTGCAAAGAAGCATATGTCCAGTAGTACATTGATGAAAAAACAGTGAGTTCAGTTGTATTCACTTTGAAATCTTCACTCATTCCCTTCGATAACACTGCAGGAGCACCGCGATGAAAGGCAACAAGCGCATATGTAATGGCACACACAATGAAAAGGATGGTTGAATGGACCTTGTATGTCCCAAAATTCATCAGAAATGTTCCTCAAACAGCTCTCAAATGTGAATAAAGTGATGGCAATAATCGTTTTATTATAAACGAATTTCCAAAATCTACTGTCATGAGTGCCGAGGTGGCACGTCCTTCATCACGCGTAGCAAATCGAACTGGTCTTTCTAAGATTCGTGGATTGACTAATGTTGATGGCAGTGATAAAGAATCACGATTGCCGATAAATGACATGCCAAGTGGGTGGTATTTTAATGAGAATCATCAAGACTCTTTTTGGAGCGACATGGAAGATTTTCAAAGTGCTGAATTGGTTTCTGTTATCGATAAACAAGATAAACAAGCGAGATGTTATAACGATTTAACCACCTCGTCAAATAGAGTGAATGGAATTTTATCGAGATTTGATGAAATTGACCAAGATATGCTTATGGAACTTGTAAAGGTGTTTGATAATAGCGAGAATATTGTTGAATATGATGCTAATTCCATTATATCTGATACCAAAACAAGTGTAATCTCAGCAATTAATGAACTGCAAAGCATAGCTGAATCCCAGCTAGGAATATATGATGCATTGAAATCTTGGTTTTTATCTCACAGGAATGCAAGTAGTATAGAAAATGAAGAACAACGCGAGCTTCAGGCCCAAACAGATGAAACTCTTAATAATTTAGAAAAGGCAATACAAGCATATACTGAGAAAAGTGAAAAGGCTGCATTTTTGCACAATGATGTCAATGATTTTTGGACAAAACAAGTTGTTCAACTTAAGAAAGTTGTTTGTCAAAGAGATGAAGAAATACACAAGCTTCAAGAAACTTTGGACAATATACAGAATGCCAGAAATAGAAAAGTTAAAAATAAAAGGGATTCAACTCAGAATGAAGCAGAACTTAAAACCAAAGATATAAGGATCGAACAACAAATGAGAACAATACAAGAACAAAAGACACAAATAGATAAACTACGAAGCGCCTTGATCAATAGTGAGGTATCGAAACCAATTGAAAATACAATGTCGTCAAAAGAAGTTTCAAAATCCACCGAAAATATTGATTTGATGAATTTGACATATGAATCTGAGGCAAGAATAACACAATTAAATGGAAGAATTGAACAACTTCTTTCAGAAAACGAAAAGTCAAGACAAATAGCTAATGTTGATCGGGAAAAGTGTATTCAATTAACCAAGAAACTATCTGAAAAGGATCATGAAATTCACGAAATGGATATTATGCTTCAGAAATATATAAAAATGGCATCACTTGAAAAACTGAAGAATCAAGAACCTATTGCAAGACTTCATATAGCAGAAAGAGATGATTCAAATCTGGAAACTCTTAAATGCCAGCAAGATGTAAAAATGCTTAAAGCAAAGCATAAAGAGGAACTATTAAGTCAGGCTGCTGTTTTTGAAGAAAGGTTAACCAAAGAAAAGAGGGCAGTTTTGGAATCAATGTCATCTTCGGATCAAACATCTGCCATTAAAAGTATTATTCTTGATTATGAATCAAAATCACAAAAGAAAAACCAAGAGTTTAAAGATACTCTTGATTCCTATAATTCTGGTTGGAATAGTAAATTATCTTATATGGCTCACCAGTATGAGAGGAGAATTCAAGATCTTTTAGAATTCCATGAAAAAGAAATTATATCCACAAGAAATTCTGTTTTATATGAAACCAAAAAAGTTGAATTAGATTTAGAAGAGAACTATCAAAGAGATCTTCTCACGATGACACAAAAGACTCAAGAATTAGTATCGACTACCGAGCAAAAGAATCACAAAATAGAAGATATGCTATTTTTTTACCAGAAACAAAATGATTTACTGAAACAGTCTCTTCAGAAGTTTGATCCGACATCGAAACTCATATATGAACAATTACCTTCTTTGGATAGTTTTATGAACCCATCAAGAGATTTGTTAGTTTTGAATAGTATTGAAAAAACAATGAATAGATGTCTTGATAATAAGAGTGAGCTAGAATCCCAACATAAATGGGAACTCGAGCAGCAAAAATTGTTTTATAGTGTTACCATTAATAATCAACTTTTCGAGTTTCAAGAGAATATAAGGAATTGTTTGATAACAATAATTGATTCAATGGATCCATCATCTCCAGAAAAGAGTATCTCAAGTATCCAAGAACAAGTTTTGCAATTATTGAATACCCTTAATGATCAATATAGTAAAATTCAAGTCAAGAGTGAGACATCAATTCCTCTTTCTGAAGCATCGAGAAGAACAACTGTTTTAACAGAAAGGATTATTCAACTGTCAAATCAAAATAAAGAGCTTCAATCCAGATTAATCGCATCAGATAAAACAGCAAAAGATAACTATGAAGAAGAATATATTCAGATGAAGAAACATATTTCTTATCTAGAATCTATTCAAAATGGAGATTCAAAAATTGCAGTTGAGAGATTAAACGAGATTGAGAAATCATACAAAGATCAAATTTCTTTCAAAGATTCTCTTATTTCCGAAATGCAAGATTTATTAATGTCAAATCATAGCAGTTCTAATGTTTTTGAAAACTCAATAATTTTTTCCAGATATGTTGAGAATAATTTTGTTGAAGAGTATGAATATGAAGAAGAAGCTATAGATGAGCCTAGTCCTCATAATGTTTTTTCTTCGGCACCAGTTTTTCAAAAAGAAAATCCATTTTCTGATGAAGTTTTTGAAGAAGAAGACTCATTAGAAAAACACCCAAAGAATTACACTACGATTGTTAATTCAATTGAAGAAGATTTAGTTGAAGAATACCCAAATATTAGAACTGAAAAAGAAAATGAACAGCCAACTACTCAAAAAATAGATCAAGACAAAATTCCAGAATCTCCTGAACAATATCAAACAATATTGAATGTTGATGCTGCTCTTCCAGGAAATATGGATACATTAAAAGTTATTGATAAGGACCATGAAAGTTTCATCATTAAACAGCCTCGGAGAAAGATAAAAAGAATTAAATCCATTAAGTATTCGACATCTGATGCAACGATTCCAACATCAACATATGTGTCATCAATACAATCACCTCAAATTAGTACAAAAGTGCTACCAAACGTATCTGAAATCGAACAAAATGTTAATAGCAGCTCAAATATCAATGCTCAACCCCAAGTTCGTGAACAATTAAAAGATAAAATCAAACTTGTTAAAAAGAAGATGCATTACCATATTGAAACCCAAATTTCACTTGATCAACCAATTTATGAAGCCGCATTGAGGGCAATTGTCGAACACCTGGGTTATGCCAGAGGAGATTATTTCTCAATTTTAGGCGATAAAGTCGATTTTAAAGTCAATATTGCTCCCCCAAAGCCGAAAAAAACTAAATATAAAGATGTTAGTAAGATCATATTCAGGCGAAAACTATATATGTCTCATCTTTCAATGCAGGAGATACCAGATCATTTTATTTATACAGATGAACCTGAACCAGAAATTGTGGCATCCATTCCAATAGAGAATCAGAATTATACTTATACCATGATAGTATCGTCTCTCATGAGTATCAGTCCAAAACCATTACCAAAACCAGAACCCATTATTATTGCTCCAGATGAAGAGGTATTATTAAGAATAAATGATCTTCAAGAGCAAATCAAAAAAATGTCTCAATCGAATAATCTTGAAGAATCAAAAAAGTTCAGAGAAATTTGTTTTTCTCAATTGAAAACGGCGGTTTGTGATCATAAAGAAAGAAAGATTTATTCTCTTTCTAATAGGATTGTTGTATTAGAAAACAAAGAACCAAGTGTGATAGTCAAAGAAGTACCAACAATTATTACTGTACCAAGTTATATTAATGATGATGAATTCAAAGGTACCACTTATGAAAATCCTCAGATTAAAACCAAAATTTCAAAATCTATTCCCGGAAAGTTTATTGATTTACCCAAAACAACAGAGAGATTTGTCAAAGGCCCAGAACAATCTGATTCTAATGACCAAGAAAGGAGTATTGATGATCAACAGAAAACTGAGATTTCCGAAACCCCCATAGCTCCAATTTCTCCTTTTATGGTTGCCGAGTATAAAACCAGACAACCTATTCTGTTTATTATGCCACCCGAACAGGGTTACGATGATGAAAGAATTGTTGATGATCCGTTCTCTGCTGCTATTCAAGCCATGGGATCCAATATGAGGTTTATTGCCCAGCTTAATGATAATCATGAAGAAATATCAAATACCTTAATGTATGATTATCAGGCATATGAAGCATTTTTGACGGCAACAGGAACCGAGACGCCTTCATCTGCTGTTTTTATATCCAATTTGAAAGATGTGAAAAATAATATTGATCAATTATTAAATGCATTTAGGGTATATGGCAGAATGCAACATAGTCTTTTGTCATTAATTCGTCAATCAAAGAAAAAATCCAAACTTATTTTTTCCAAATACTCAGAATTGAAACAAAAAACTGAAAGCGAGAAGCTCTATCAACAACAAAAGTTATTGGAAATAGAGACAGGTTCAAATGATTCTCAGCAACTTGTATTGGAGAGAATAGGATCTGCTTTTCAAACATTGAATCAAATAGATATCGAATTATCTATTGAAGAATCGAATACGCTTGATGATTTGAAATACAAATTGAAATCTTTTTCCCAATCTGATGAACAAATTGAACAATCTGTTTTGGATAGTTTCCTGATTTCTGTTCAAAGCTTTTTCGCAGGTATTAAACCAAAATCACAAGTTGATATCATTAATAATCAATCCCTGATGGGTGAATATGATTCCGCAAAAAGTACAATTAAAAGTCTTCAATCAGAAATTCGAGTAATGAAAATTGATATAAATCACCATAAAGAAATCATATCTAATTTGGAGGATCAAAATAAGGTTTTATTGGAGAGATTCAAAGAAGAGAGGATACAGAGCTCACAAGCGCTTAGCCTATATCAATCGCAAATTACAATGCTTCAACAATTGCTTTCTCATTTGAAGAATGATCCTTCAATTCAAGAAAAAAGCTCCCTTGAGCTTAGCAATCAAATAAGGCAGCAGTTTATTGTATTACAATCATTATTGAATTCCGAGGTGCTGAAAAACCAAAATTTTCATAATAGAATTACTGATCTTGAGGATAGTTTTGCCAAAAAAGAAAATGAATGCATTATTTTCAAGAAAAGACTTGAAGAGTCAGAAATGGTTTCTCTTCAATCACAATCGACATTAATGAAAATGAATGAGGCAAATTTATTTTCCAATTCTCAAATCGAAGCCCTCAAAGAAGAAATAGCAATGCAAAAAGAAATAATTCAGAATCAAAGAGAACAATTGGAAAAGGATCATGCAGATATTTCTTCACAATTAATTAAATTGACTCAATTTGAAAAAGAGAATAACGAAAAATCTTGTGAACTAAGCAAATTATCTTTATTGAATGAAGAAATTGAAGTATTTAATGAAGTTAATACAATCATTAAATCTAAAATATATAATTCAATAGGCGTCCAAATGGTTTTTTCCTCAGAGAATAATAGTTTTCCAGATATTAATAAGAACGATATTCAATTTGAAGATAATTTTAGACAAACAAAGCCAGAAGAGGATCATAATAATAGCGATCAAGTCCATAGAACATTCCATATCAAAAGTAAATTCAACCCCAACATACCAATCAATCAAACCAACAAAAGCTTGAATGCCACATTAACAAGCTCTAGATCTTCTCAAATACCAAGACCACCTTCAGTTAGCCGAGTATTCGCTAAACCGCTACCTAATTTCCCTTCGATTAAAATCAAGCAGCTTATCGGTACCCAAGATAATATTCCATCTGTTTCGAGACAATCAACAATCTCATCTCCAGTTAAAGATGTAGGGAAATTGCCTGAAGATACACTTGAAACAATTCGGATTACATCAGTTAGATATAATCATGAAAAACACAATACTGTTCGGGAATCCAATATCTCAATAATGCCCGAAGTCTTTGAGAACTTAATTGTTAAAACTCAACCAATTCAGAAGATCCCAGAACCGGACTTTGAGCCTTTCACAAGGGCAATTCATATATTGAAGAAAAAACAAAAAGAATTGTTTGATTCGATCAATGAGAAAGAAAACATCATTGGAGATCTCAAGAAGAGGATCACAGATTTCTCAATTGAAATCCATAGAAATCGAATTGATTTGATTAAGGAAAAAGAAATTTCCAAGCGATTCAGTATCCGATATAAAGAATATGAATCAAGACTTAATACAGCTCTTGATGAATTAACTTTGCGAGAAAAAAGCATCATGATGATGAAAAAAGAAATCATCAGGCTCAGGCTAGTTTATTCTCCTGCCGAATCAAGCTATAGGAGACTTAAGAAAGCACAAATTGAACAACAAAAACTCACACATGAGCAAAAAATCGCTCAGCAAATTCTTCTTGAAACAAAAGATAAGCTCTCTGTTCAACAAAACAATGACACAAAGTCACATTTGCAAAAAATGATAGAAAATACTAGACAATCAATCATACGTAATGAAACAAAAAAGAGGATGTGGTCCGAAATGGAAAAGAAGCATATAATGGCTGCTTTGTCAGCCCTTTCATTGATCCAAGAAGAGAATCCAATTTCGATTAGATTACCAATGTTGTCAACATTTCGATCAATGATTACTACCAACTAAATCTCAAAAACGGAATAAACTTGTTCTTTATCACAATGGATTATACTATTCGATTTCAGGTATTCTTGCATCGATAGTACCAGTCATTCGATCGATTTGTTCATCTTCAGAGTGCTCAGTCCAAACCATTGTAGATGTTGCTAAGAAAATATCTCCTCTTGTTTGGTCCTCCGTCCATGGATCAACAGTGTCAACAGGTCTAATTTCCCCTGTTTCAAGACGAGTTTGATTAATCATGTACTCAAGCCTTTGTTTTATTGAACTGGGCCTGGGTTTCTTTTCTAATACATTAAAAACTCGTTGCATATCTTCACTCATTCTTGCTGTTGATAATCCTAAAACAGATAAATCCTCGTTTGGAATGTCACATGTATGAATGGCTGGGTGAATAGCAATTGTTTTCCAGAGGTCAAAGAATGGTTGGGGTGTCCTTGGTTTAAATCCATCTGCCACGACTTCTGTTAGATTCTGTAATTGGGGAAGCAATGTTGCAAGAGCGTTGAGTCCATTATCCCCGGCGTTCTTACATCTTAATTTGAGACGGCGCAAAAATGGAGCAGCAGCAAGTGAAGCTATAAATTGAGTAAAAACAGAATTTGGAAACTTTCCACTGAGATCAATTCCAAACAATGGAAGAGTTGTTACTAGTTGAGCCAAGTAGGATAGAAACTGAGTCGAATCACCACTGCTCACTTCATTCATAATAAGTAAGTGCATTCTCTTTTGGGTAAAAAGAAAAGCGAAAAAGTACCTCATTGGCTCTTTTGGAACATGATTTGCAGACCAATCAACTTCACATAAATTTGGCGCACAATTATCAAAATCCAATTCAGCTAGAGCATTATATGCAATTGGTTTCATGACTAATGCCTGAGCCTGAAAAATATATGGAGTTTGTGCCCTTCTCATTGTTAAAAGCTCGATCAAAGTTTTGAAAGATGTAGATGAAAAAGCACAAAAAGAAACATTAATCATCAATAGTGTAGTAGGCAACCGAATACTCCTCGAGATATCTGATCTAAACTGCATATGTGTCAAAGAAATTGATCTGATTCGAGATTCAGTGGCACATATTGCTCTAAGCAAGTGAGTTGCATCTGTATCCAATCCCCTGACAGTGATTGTTTCAAGTTTATGAGTAAAACTAATCAACCGTGTAATATCGTCAAATGGAAAAGGTTTTACATTAAGCCTGACAAGATACATATTACGAAGATCAGTTGCTGGTTCAGCAAGAGATATTCCAGTTACTATTTCACCAAATTCTTGTGGCCTCAGCGTACATGAAGCAACCACAAACTCTTGCATTGGCTCTGGAATACCAGAAGCATTCTCAAGGAAATCAATAATAATCCGACCGCATGTTCTCATAAACCAATAACGTGTAACATTCGTTTGATCGACATGCTTAATTTCGAATTGAGGAAGTCTGCTCTCTTTATAATCAGTGAAAGCAACTCTATTAATAGTTTGAGTGTTTTGAAGAAGAGTATCTAAAAGTTTTGGAAACTTGGTGGCTGCAAATGACTGGAAGACTACAGTGTCAAGTGATGTTTCCCAACCAATCGCGTGACCAAATGCTGCTGCAAAGTTTCCTGGATGGAAGTGGGGCCCAAGAACAAGAGTCTTCGATTGCTTTTCTTCAAACCTATCAAAATAATCGATTGTATGAAGTTGATCTCCCTGTAGCCCATAAAAATGGGCTAAAAAGAGAGATCTGTGTTTTAAAAGATCTTTGGGTCTTTCTGTTAATGTTGGGATGTTGAGGTCTATAGATGACTGAATTTGCATAAAGAGAACATCTTTAACACCATATGTACATTCATAAAACATTTCCAGAATACTTTGTGCAATGATTTTAGTCTCCTTTGACTTAATGTTCATTTCATATTCGTCAAACACCATGACTATTGAATCTGAGCTAACTTTAAACTCTCTACAATCTAAAAGATGAATTTTACGGAAAAACTCAGGTGATCCAAATACTTTTGCTTTATAGAAATAAACAGCACCATATGTGACCAACAAAAAACCTGATGAATAAGAATTCTTGGATGTATATTTAAATTCAATTGAAGTTGCATAAAGAGGAGATTCTGCCGTCGTCCAAACACTTGATAACATGCTTTGAAGTTTAGAATCGCTCACATTGATCTTTTCCTTTTCCATTTGGGTTTATTTAATCGTACCGATTATTTTGTAAAATTCCAAACAATACTTTTGGGGATGTTTAATCAATTAACACATCCATTCTCTTAAAAGAATGACATTTTTAATGAAGAATTCTATGTTGACAGGACTAATAAAAGTCTGTTGATTGCCCAATATTGATATCTCAATTTTTTGAGTTAGGTATTTATTCAATAATGAAGTAATATAGAGTATGAACAATCTTATGTATTATGAAATTTTTTGGAACCAATTTGATTATTTTGCGCAATATATTCTTAAAAAGATTGTTCCATATGGTATTAATGTATCATTCTTTAATAAAGTTGATGATTTTGATAGAGAATTGTTTCCCTTTTCAAAATAGTATCATTTTTTGCACTATTATATTCATATCATTATCATTACCTTATAATTCATCAAAAGACAATTAATTCAAAAAAACATTAGAATTGTCAATAGATACTCGAAAAACAAAGGTTTCATATGTGTTTGATCAATTGTATTAATGTGTTTTGGTTCAATAAGAGGAATATCAGCATTACAATGAATAGAATTAAAGAATTGCATTTGATGAGTGATTCTATAAGCCAATGAATTATTTGTTACTGTCGATACTGCTCTTAAGGTTGAGAATGATGATGAAGGGTGATCTATGAAAGAATGAGACAATTCAAGAGAACCAGAATCTACACTGTAAAGATAGTTTTGATTTTTGCTAAAAATACAATACATCATTTTTTTTTGATCCTGCTCCATCTACTAATACAACTCCATGATCAGATGGACTGTTGTTATGAATAATGTTAGCATATGACATTGAAATTGTTCCTGATTCAGAATAGAATCTTAAACAAACGCTATGAGATACCTTGTTGTTTGAGAAAGTACAGTGTGAGCTTGTAAAGGATGTAGGAGAATTGATTAGAAATCCAGAATACGACAGAGCATTGTTCATTGAATTGTTAGTATTGTCAAATCTCTGATTTCCTAATTCTAAGTATACAGGAAAACATCCTGAAGTAGAATGGGAGCAATTTGATATGGATATATACTCAACTTGATTCATCTGAGAAGCTTTAAAATAAGCAAAATGAAAAATAGAAGTAGCTCCACAAACGCATCTATTAGCACATATCATTTTGAGATTTGAATTTGTAGAAACAAAGTATATTGCTCCTCCTTTGTTAGAACAAATGCAGCTATAGAACATTGAGTAGTTAATAATCATTGAGTAAGAACCGCCATCTGTATATATTACTCCACCATCACCAGAATATACAGAAGTTCTTGAAAAAAAACAGTCAGAAATATTGATATTCATTTGAGAATAAGACCTTCCTTTATCAATAATTTCATTTTCACACTCCATTCCAATACCCCAAGTAATACAATTGCTATTCAAAAAAAGCATAATTGGTGCATTTCTGGTATTCTTTAAAAGCTTGGTTATTGTGTTTTGAACTTCTATGTGTTGTTTTAGCTCATTAATTAAACAATCTATTTTTTCATTATTACCAAGAATTAAGAAACAGATACAAATGATCATCAAAACCATTTTTTCTTTAAAGGTATAACAATTAAATGTAAGTCATTTGAATGCCAACGTATTGTATAATTCAATGTTGCTTGTTTGCCAAACTGAATACAAGCTGGTATTTACGTTGTAGTTTACAAAATGGTAAATTAACGAATTTTTATCGTCAAACGATTAAATAAAATGAGTAAGACAAGCATCAAAACAGATCTTGATTATCTAGAGTCTCTTTGCAATTATTTAGTTTTACAAATAGTAGGTTATGATATAGAGCCCAATTTAGATGTAAATGCTGAACCAAATTTGGAAATAATTAACAAAGCTATTAATACCATAGATAAATACTGCTCGAGCCATACAACAGACAGGGATTTACCTGCAAAATATGTTGATTAATATATGAGGGAATCTAATATTTCTGCTTGTTTTTGAATAAAGGTGTCGTTACATGTTCGACCGAGCTGAATAATTTTGTTTATGTATGAATAGCTTAGCTGAATTGCAGAAAACTTCCCTGCTATTTCTGTTAGCGTTTTCAAGAAAAGTAATGTATAAGAAATTGATTGTTTTGAGAAGCATTTCATAGAATAGAATGTTTCAATGAGTTTTAAAGGTCGATGAAGAATGGGGAACAAGAATGTATCTGAAATGGCGCTTCTTTGAATATTTTTTTCATTAGAATGAATTATGAACACAGAATTGTAGCATTTTATCATTGATATAAACATTGAATTCGCTTGATTCTTGTCTGCTAAGCAAATGTCTCTAATTGTTGAAGATAATGAATACAGCAAATTTATAATGTTTTCTCTTTGTGAAATCAGATTTGTTGATGGATAGCATGCTATTATGTTACTTATTACATCTAATAGAGAATATCTGAGAGATATAAATGAGTTTTGAGAAATGATAACAGAAATAATACTATGAATAATATCATCAAGATATTGAGACATTTCATTTGTCTCAATTTTGCATATGTTGCTGATGATCATTGATATACCTACAATTTCATCAGCGTTACCATCATTAACAAAATATAAGAATGAATCATAAATCATGGGAATGAGCGAATCAGGGAATGTTTTTGAAGCAGAAATAATGCTTGATATTGTGACAAGAATCTCTTCATTTGATGAAAGAGATGACAGTTTTATTAAACTGAGTAACTCTTTAATTGAATTCTCTGCTAAATCACCATTAAATTCCACAATTTGATGTGACAAAGATGAAAGTAAGGTTAAAATACATGACTTAACACATTGAGGTATTTCTGATGATATTTGGAGCAACAAATCGGAAAAAATACTAGTTAGCCATCTATTCTCTGATAATGGGATTGTTAATATCAATTTATTGAATGTATCATATACAGACTCAATCAAATTGAATGGATAATTTGATTGAGAAAACAATATTTCCTGTAGTGAATCAATAATGAGGTTTGGGTAATTTGGAATAGAATGTAGTTTAAAAAGACAATTTTTCATTGAAGAAAGACAATACAATGAACTAATAACTATATCATTGTTTTTTGACTTGATTCCAATGAGTATTTCTCGTATCAATTCTTCATCATCGAATAAAATATCATTAAAACCCAAATCATAGCATTCCTGTATGATGGTACACCTTAAATGGAAAGCGTTCACGTCATTTTCAGAGAATACAATAAGATTCTTATATTCTGAATTGAGTTTTGACAAAAAAATTTCATCTTTAGTGAATAGATTGATGAATAAACAATATAAGTGTTGAGAAATACTCATTTGGTTGTATATCTGTATGTAAAACGACTCATAAAACTCAGGATACTGTTGAGCAACTAATGTAATACAATCAATGACATTGCTTTCACTGTCAATATCAACCTGAAATGGAATTTGTGAGAACAAAAATGGGAGAATTATATTGTCAATTGTTTCTCTAGTTATCAAAGATGAATCCTTAGAATGATTTTTTATCATACTTATTACAAATGAATTAATAAAACAAACACCTTTATCATTGATATTATTAATTAAATAGGAAAATACTTCAACAAAGTAATGAGGATAGTATTTAGGAACAATAAGTTTTAAAAGCTGAATAATTTTTCGATTTAGTTCGGAATCAAAGTTAATATTCTCAATAATCACATTAATAAATGAATCCTTAATATTCTCAGGAATTTCTTTTAAATAATTGAACTTGAATATATATATTAAAACAGAAAAAATATCTATACTATAATGGTTTTGGGAGTGAAGAAGAATATGCACTGTTTCTAAGACTTCCAAAGCTATCTCTTTTAAATAAAAATCGCATTTTCCAACTACACCTGATATCAAAAGCTCCAAAATTAATAGAATTCCCCCAAAACTCAATGTATCATTTGCTTCCCTTAATATTTTGCATAACATATATATGAGTTTTTTCGTACCAGTTTGCTCAAACTCGGCTTCGTATAAGGATGCTATCATTTTAGCGCTCAAAGATTGAATGGAATAGTTTGGATTACTAATCGATTTAAATAAAGCACTTTTAATTATGTTAGTATCATATTTTTTTAGATTTTCTCGAATAAATTCCAAGTTTTTCCAGATATTGGCTTTCATTACATCGGAAACTATACACAAACCAGCCTCAATGAAAAAATCATTGTCAATATGACAAATATTAGAGCAAACAGCAAACAAAAGATCAAATGGTTGATCCATTTTTATTTTTTCTAGTTCTCTAACAGAGTTAATATCATTAACTGCCAAATTGCAAATCAATTCAAGAATAACATCCATAATAATGAATTTGTTTATTTAGGACCCATCTTAATCTCAGCACCATTAAATTTATCATCTAAGGTGAGATTGCAAGATAATCTTGAGGTCTTTGTTAAACCCTTGGAATTCTCAAGTGTTTCAGCTTCATCATCTTCGGGTTTAACAAATAATTTCTCTGGAAGAATGCAGTGGCATTGGCCGCATGCCATGTTGCCTCCACAAACACCTTGGAGTTCTTGCGCGGGTGTGCCTGCAACAGCTTTGTAAAGAGTTTGGCCATTCTTGAATTCGACTGGAATCTTCTTGCCATCGCGATTAATGACGGTAATTGTGGGGAAAAATCTGAAACCAGTTGTTAAAGAAGGAACAGAGAGCATCAAATGAAGTGAGGTGCTATCGTTGATTATTTGGACTTCGGTTTATCTGAAAAATGTCACCATTTGAATAAGTTATTTGATATCGTCATCGGAGAATTTGAGTGTTACATTATCAGAAAATGGCTTCACTTGACTATACTTTTTTCCTGAATTGGTACAGTTTCTTTTCCTCATTTTCGAGTACCTTTCTTTGGTTATTCACTTCTTGTTGAAGGTTAATTCTTTGAATCATTTGGTTAGCCTGTTTCTTCTTTGGCTCTTTCTTTTCCGCATCATCGAGTTTAGTGTCAACAATTTTTGTGGTTACTTTTATAATATTGTCGGCGTGCTTGGTAACCTGTTTCACTAGTCCGTTTACTATTCCTTCAGAGTCTCCTCCTTTCACCAATACTTGAGCAACCAAAGCGGCAACGGCTGCCTTAATAATTCTGGCGGCAGCGATAACTTTGAAATCTGTATCGTCATCATGTGCTTTGGTGAGTAATTCGGCGACAATAAAAATGAGTTTTGATGCTTCTGATAAGTCCTGAGCTGCTCTCACCAATCCTGATTCGTTATCCAATTTTCCATTTTTCTTCAGAAGTTGAGAGGTGATTTCTTTTGATCTCAGCATAATTTGGGATGTACACTGGAGAATTGGGGTTGCAGATGCAATCAGAAAACCTGGTAAGGCAGAGCAATTATGGGTGTCTGATATTGTTGGCAAAGATTCCACAGGCCCAGATGCCGAGGCTGTCGAAGCTTTTGATGATTTACCTTTCGATCCCTTTTTTGTTGGTGTTTTTTTTGGTTTCGTTTTCTCAGGTTCTTCGACTTGCTCTGTGGTAACCCCTTCCATTGAAACTCGATTTCCGAAATCAAAAATTCTTGCTGATAGTGTTTCAACCTCACGTGCTGTCGTTAGTAAATGTTTCGTAACTTCATCCATTGAAACATCTGCTTCAAGTATAGTTCTAGAAGCTTCATCTGCAAGGCTTAAAACTCTTGATGTTGACATTCCTAATGCTTCTAAAGATTCTCTCATTTCCTCATCATAACTTGGTACTCTCAGAAGTCTAGATCTGATAGCATTTTGAACATTTGTAACATTGGCTGCCCATGAATACATTGAGGCTTGAAGACCCACTCTAGCTCTAAGATCTGATGTTCCCGCAATTAGATTGGTGGTGTGAAGGCCGAATGAATCAATATGCTTCCTTAATGTTGTTATTGAATTAATTAAAGTTGCAGAGTTTGCAGTTTGAGGCTCTATTTCTTGCTTAAAAATATTTATATATTCACATAGGCCTTTGTTTGCTTTTTGTAATTCATCCCATGACTGTGAAGTTGGAGGTATTTTATTTGGGAGTGGAAGAATACTATAATCATCTGGAACTTTGCTGGCAGCTTCAGGATCGGGTTGAATGACAAGTTGATCTGTTAGATTGGTTGAAATATCATGTAACTTTAATAAACTATTGCAAATAGATGAAGTGATTTCAAAAAGAGATTGAACTGGAAAAACCGACTCTCCTACCTTTATAGTTGTTGATAGCTTAAGTAACTTTGATGTGTAATTTTCTATAGATTCAAAAATGTTTCCCAAATCGATGGCTGAATTACCTATCGCCTTTGTTTTTATTATTTTAACACTTGAAGATAAAGCTTTCATATGATTCTGAATTCCTTCAGCAAACATTTGTTGATTTGCTTGGTACATTTCAGGTACGAGAGAATATGATGCAAGCTCAAGCTCACGTGACAAATGGAATATAAATCCTCCAAAGTTTCCAAACATCTTTGTCAATAATTCAAAAAACTCTGGCGATGATTCTGTCTGTGTTTCTGGGAGTTTTGGTGATTCTATAATGATTACTAATCTATCAAATTCTTTGAAAATAGTTTTGGACAATGACTTAATGGGTATTAAGGGATCTGTTCCTTTAGTCTTTTTCAGTTTCAAAAGCAAATCAGAAAATTTGATAAGGGATATGAACAAATTGGAAAACCCATTTATATATTGCAAAACCTGAATTGTATTCACAGAATCAGATAAAACCAACGAATGATATGAGAGAAGAGAAATACTTGATGATAATAAAACTAATAAATTCAAATCTTTTGTCATTTCTTGAGTAAAAATCCCCTTTTCTGTAGATGAAGCCAACAAACCATTAAGAGATTCTTGAAACTGGTCAGATTTTGCATATGCAATATCTGTTAATGAATCTTTATCTCTTATTCTCTCAATGGATTTAAACACGCTGGGTAAAAGAAAAGCAATTTTTTCCGAAAAATACTTCACATATTGATCAATTTCGGACTTTTTTGGTTTTCCAGACAATAATGAATTCATTAGCCCTCCAAATTCCAAAGTACTAAATGTTGGAAAAATAATATATAATGCTTCTAATTCTCTTAATCCTTTAATCGCCTCAATAGCATCATCAATTTTAATATCTTTTGCTTTACCTCTTAAAACATGAAGACACTGAATGATTGAAGACAATGTTTGTGATAAATAATCATCAACATCTTTAGGTTTTAGTTTAGATACAATGGAAAAAGCCCATGTTTGCTGTATATGGGTTACAACTCTCATTAATAGCAAATTATTATGCCTTGGGGACTCTAAATATTGTGTTGATAATTCAATAAATTGTTTGTTATATTCGGAGATTATTGGAGACAAACTCTGCCCAAAATTATTCTCACATGATACCATTGAGACAGAATAAGCTGATGATGAAACAATATATGGTTTCCTATTGTTTGAATTATTTGCAGAAACAAGCATTTTCTTACAAACACCAGTTAACTCTGATGCCATACTCGCATAGTCGGATTTTGGCTTTTTTGCCGATTCAAACCATTCATTTAATGCGAGACGGACATCGTTTGATGTACTTTTTTTCATTATTCGAACAACATTAGAAGAAAACTGTTTCAGTAAGGCTGATGGCAAAAGAGCAGCCATTTCTTCAAATTTTTTAATATCAAGCATCCCTTCTGGCATTTTATAAAATAGTTGGGGCTGAGGTTGTGCAAAAACGCTGTTTATAATTTCATTAGCATTCTTTAAAGCTGATGACATGTATGAAGCAGTATGAATTGAATCTGGTGTAGAAAAACCTTGAGAAATCGACATGCTGATTCCCCATACAAAACCAAAAGAAGACTTTAATGGTGCTGTTAGTTGGGCAATTGATAAACTATTAGAATTAGAATCCTGAGAAATACAATCTATTGATAGTAGAAAAGATGAAGGCATTGATAAATGATATGGCATTGAGTTATCCAAATTAAGAATTCCAGATTCATTTTCTTTGAGAACAGCTATTGATCTTGATACCATAGATAATATATAAAACAAGAGTCCATTATTGTCATATGCACTTATTATTGTTGAAATAGACTTAAATACGGATTTGATTTCGAAATTCATTTTGGAAAAAGCAACAGTGGATGAATGTAAAACATTATAGTATGGAGAAGAAGAGAGGGCTGAGACTATTTTGATGAAATCGCCTTTAGTATCAATGATATCTTCAATACATCCAACAAGTTTTATAATGTCATTGTAGTCATATGCAATGCACTGAGGTGTTAAAGACAAAATCTGAGACATCGATTCAACAACAGCTTTAAACCGATTCAAAGATAAATCTATTTGAGAACTCTGACCAGTAATACAACTCATTGGGAAGCAAATACAATCGGATATATCTTCTGACTTGATTACTATGGAGCTCATTATTGTAAGATAATACTGGTGTATCCATTTCGCATAATTATTGGAAATCATTGAACATTTCTTAAGCATCGGAGATAAGGTACTGATTGTTACAGAGTCTTTGCATGAACTTATCAGCCTTTGAAGGGATGATGGAACTGAACAAAACATATCGAAAAAGACTTGTTGCGCGCTCATATAATCAGGTGCTTCGTTGTCAATATCTTCAATAGATTTGATGGTAGTTAAAATATAATTCGTTTCAGCAAGAAGTTTCTCATCAAAAAAACCAAGATTATCTTCAATAAATGTCGAAATCTCTGTTATTATCTTTTTTCCATCGATAAAAATAACCTTGCTGAGCGTAAAAGTAGTTTGAAGGAGATCGAAGAGTAGACCATCGATGACTGTATAATCAGGAATCAAATGTAACAAAAGCCTACATGCCGATATTAACATAAATGGATGCAAATCAACATTATCAGGTTTCTGGAATACAGCTCTAAGTGCATTATATGCTGATATAATAGATTTGGAATACCCGACCATTTCACCAATCTGCATTCTCTCTTTATAACCAGATAATATCTGATCAATTATTTGTATATAACTTTTCATGTTTTTCTGAGATGAGTATAATGAAACAATGTTACAAAAAACATCATCAATCCCCTTGATTATTAACTTGGTCTCAATAATATTGAGGCTTTCATATAATTGATCAAGAGTAATAATAGCATGAGAAAAATCGATTGTGGTTGTCAATTGAGCATGGGAATCATTCAATAACAATGATAACTTTGGTAATTCGCTTAAAACTGCTGCAGCATAGGATGACATAGATGAAAAGCCACTCGAGATTAAACTCAAGAATTTCTCAGAATAACCATTTATATTTTGTATCCATACACCAAATTTGTTCTTAAATTCTTTAGAAATGTCATGCGACACAAGAAAAACAATATCAATTAACAAAAACTCCAATGAGACCAATATTGAAGAAATTATCATCTGTATTTCGTTAGGTTTCTCATTCAGTTGGGAAATTAATGAAGCTTCAATCTTGTATATAGTAGAAATCATGTCATCAATTACATCCAATATAGAATGAAGGGACTCGGTGATGCCATCAAGATACTGACACATTTTAGGAGCATTTGAACAGCATAACTGAGGAATGTATTGGGATATTGACGTCATATATTCGGAAATGGAAGCAAATCCCTTTAAAAATAATCCATTCTGAGATATTTGTTTTTCTAATAAATCTGATGATCCTTTAATATAAGGTAAAAGCGAAACAATTTTCGAATAGGAAATTCCAATCATTGGTTGTGCGCTATCCATTGTTTGTGGAAGCCTGGATATTATGTCTTGAAGCAATGGACGAATCGATGTCAATTGGGCTAGAACTTTTGATACAATAAACCCGGTATTATTAATTCTGACTTTAGATTTATCATCTTCGGCATTTTCTTCCACGTTTTTGACTTTAAATTTGGAAATGGCAATTGCAAACTTCGTAATGCTCATGAAAAAGTAAATAAAAGGGAAATAAATTAATATTTTATGCGCCATTCCTTTTGGTTTTCTGGAATTGTTTCATGAAAAAAATTGTATCTGAAAGAATTTTGGACTTCTTGTACTCTTCCTCAGGGAATATCATTTTTATATCTTCACTTATACCTGTAGGGGGGGTGTATATAATATTACGACGTTGTTCTTGTTTGGTATCATTTGAAGACATCAATAAATGACAAAAATTTGCAAAAATTGCTGAAGATTTGGACTCTTGAGCAAATTCAGTCCAAGATTCTCATATTAAATACCATTAAACTTTCCACAAATTTTTATCTAAGCAATTTGCTGATACATTTACTTCATTGATATTACTTATTGAAAGGATAGTAAAAGTATTCAAATATGGAAATTCCAAAAGTGACACAATTCAATGTATATTATTCAAATGTACAAATTAATCCTGGGGAAAAGTGCCAATGGTGACTTTTTGATAACACCATGAAATATTCTTATCTTTACATTTTTCCTTAAGAATTTTGTTAACTTAATCCATTAACCAAAAAAAATCCCTAATTCCCAATGCATTAAATCAGTAAAAATCATCAGGTTCAAAAATACTAATCATCTTTTAAGACAGTTCATTTGGTGCATTTGCAGGTTTAACATGTTTTATTTATTCTTTTTAAAACATAACGAATGAAGGGATCAAAGAAGCAGCAAAAAAGATTGAGCATGAAAACAAAAAATGATGTTCACAATTTTTTCTGAAGAGTTATCAAAAAGTCACAAATAGTTCATCAGTACCGAAAAGGATTAAAAAAGGGAATTCGATTTTTTTCTCGAAAAGAATGAACATATTCGAGAATAATGATGATAAATGTCCAACATACAGTTATCGGTTTGGCTAATACTTTTTACCAATGGTTAATAGAAAAACCACAGATATTTCGATATTTTATTGCATGAGACAAAGTCTTGCATCCAAAATATCATTCTTTGATCTACATCTTCTTGATTCTGAAATTATTCTTTTTTTAAAAATATTTCTTTCTGTTCCAACTTCACTTGCCATACAACTTTCGAATTGCATCGCAATTTGAGCAATATGGTACAAAGGATGTACCTTTTCGATAGATTCCCAAAAATATCTGTTTTGGTTTCTAGAATCAATACCCAAATCAATATCACTTTCAGGTCTTAATAGATACTCTTTGAAAAC
>Ga0209639_1001481_pt1 | contig 23028 bp, 20 predicted proteins | sample EPASupsiteHSE605_FD_187268 | JGI IMG/M metagenome (GOLD analysis project Ga0209639, IMG submission 187268) | Bioremediated contaminated groundwater from EPA Superfund site, New Mexico - Sample HSE6-05 (SPAdes) (version 2) | ecosystem: Environmental > Aquatic > Deep subsurface > Groundwater >...
TGATTCATAATCGAATCAGTTATCCAAGTGTTGAAAAAGCAGGTGATGTTTATGATATTTGTAATTGTCTTCATTGTGATTCTCTTTGTCAACTTCTTAATGATGATTCATCTGAGAGAGTTCTCTCTCTCCTAATACAAAACCAAAGTGATAACATAGATTTCTCCAAATATGAAAGATCAATTACTCAAAAGATAGATACATATTTGAAGAATGCAAGCTTCTGTTTGGTTTCTCTTCCATCATTATGTCGCATTTTTGCTGATTCTAATCAGACTTTCTCATTATCTTCTTTAGAACCTTTCTTGATTGGATGTATGAAACATCATGGAACTGGTGCTCAGTGTGTTCTAAACAAGATCAAATATCAAAAGCCTTCAGATCTCTCTGAACTGAACAGATTTCTCCAAATCATGTCTATTGAAGACACAAATGATATATATGATAACACTAATCATGTTCTATCATCATTCCAAAGAGAATTTGAATCCGTAAGAGCAGAAAACAGACAACTATCTGATTGCATTCAACAAACAGTTGCTGAAATGAATACAAGGTTAAAAGAACAAGAAAATATCAATAAAAGGTTGGAATCAGCGATAAATTCTGCTCAAGCAACAATAGGAGAGCTGAATAATATGATTCAAGAAAAAGATTCGAAGTTAGTGGAGAACGCAAGGTTAATACAAGCAAAAGAAGCAGCTATTAACGAGAAAAATATGCAAATTCAAGCTAAAGATGATCAATTAGCCCAAATTAAGAAACCCAACGAAAGACTAGAGTTTCCATTTAAATCAGATCTGTTTTCAGGTATCTTTGATGGTTTATCTAAGAAACTTGGTAGGAATTTGGCTGATTCTAGTGATGTTGATGTAACAGCATCTAGCATCTCGAATAGTTCACGTGGTCCTAAAAATGTTTTGAAGAATGATAGTACTTGCTGGCTCAGCCAAGATCTCCCCAATTCATGGATTCAGTTCGACTTTATTCAAAGAGAAGTATCCATAACCTCATATTCCATCAACACAGGATGGAAACCCAAATCATGGAAAGTTGAGGGATCAACAGATGGATCAACATTCGAAATAATTGATAACAAAGTAGATACCACTGATTTCCAGAACAGTAACAATAGTTTCAATAGTCCTAGTGCTCAAAAGAACTTCCCTGTTAATCCCAACAACAAGTACTATCGATATATCCGATTCACATCAACAGGAATTAACTGGCACAACCAATATCATTTCTGCTTCTATCGTATTGAATTATTTGGGTTTATCACAAACAACCCCTAACGATTATTTAATGGTTTTACAAAATAACCATTATCACATCATTTGGCGAACTTTTTACCCTTATCGTTAAAATCAATGATGGGCTCAATTTTGTGACCAATGTTAATTGAAAGATCGACCAATAAAAGCAATTCAAAATTTGACTTTTCCCACTATTTCATCATTGAATTTTGCTAGTTGTCGGTAGAAAAGTGCAGCACCTTTATACAGATTTATGGATCTTCCCCGCGATTCCCAATCTTACGAACTCATTCACAAACTCTCAGAAGGTCCATATGCCTCTGTATATGTTGCTAGATGCAAGATAAATGAAAAGTTGGTTGCTGTGAAAATGGTTGATTTGGATTTGTCTCCGATTGATATGAATTTATTGCGAAAAGGAATGGCTTTTTGGTCTACATCTACTCACGAGTTTATTGTTAAATATTTTGGTTCATTTGTAAGTGGATCAAAAATGTGGAATTTATTTGAGTATATGGATGGTGGTTCATGTCGAGATATACTTCAGTACTCATTTCAAACAGGTTTTCGTGATGAAGTTTTAATCGCTTCCATTTTTGAGCCTGTATTACAGTTTTTGGTTTATTTTCATGAAAATCATAGAATTCATCGTGATATACGAAGCGGGAACATATTACTGTCATCAGAAGGTGATGTTAAGGTGAGTGATTTGTGTTTATCGGGGAGTTTAATAGAATCTGGTCAATTATCTAAGGCATTGTTTTCTATTGTTGGGTGTAAAATGTATATGGCACCTGAAATCCATGGGAAAGCTGGGTATACTGAAAAGGCTGATTTATGGAGTGTTGGGATCACTGCTCTTGAAATGGCGAAAGGGTATATGGATCAGACACTGTTTCAAGAGCTAATTGATGCTTTCCAATCAAAGGCATCAAATCCGGTGTGTTTTCGCGAGTTTTCTCCAAAGTTTATTGAGTTCATCAGATTGTGTCTCACTGAGGATCCTGAGAAAAGACCAAATGCTGCAGATCTTCTTAAATCTCCATTCATCAAGCTTTCGAAAGGAAAGAAATATGTATACTCTACATTAGTTTCGAATTTGCCCCCTTTATATCAGAGATTTGAGTTGATGAACCCCAAGAAATGCAATGAATCACCTATCAAAGACAGAAAGATACATAAGTTTGAATTTGTTGAGGAAGATGTGAGTGATGTACCGAAGGATCTCGAAGAGGAGGAAGAGTGTGGAACTGTAAAACAATTTGGTAGATTCACAATGACTATTAGACAATCAAGGAAGAGACTAAGGTCTAGTCTTCAAGTCTAGTTTGTAAATAAGAGTTTATTTTATGACTTTCTGGGATACGGAAGCGGCAGCAGATCCTTTATCTGATTTGCTTTCTCAAGATAATCCAGAAATACTAGAAGTTTTATGTCAAGAATCGATTTTGTTACAGCTTATAGTTAAGAATGAGCTTCTGATTAACTATTTAACAAAACACGAATCGATTGAAGGGCTTTTTGACTGGTCACTATCGTTAAAGTATCAAAATCACCCGAAATATGATACTATTTCCAGAACAGCTACAGAAGTAATGGTGAGTGATTCTCCACTCGTGAGTGTTTTTTCCCAATCGGATGTGCTTCTCCAAAAAATATCTGTGTTTTTGTCTTCAGAAGATGAATGGGACCCGTTTTGTGCTGGGCATTTTTGCAGAGTCCTCTTGCACTTAACAAAGAGTACAAAAGGAGAGTATATAAAGAAACTCCCAAATGTATTCATGAGTATGATCAAAAATGTCACCCTTTTGTCTGTTTCTGAACTCATTACTGCTCTTATTAAGGATTTTTATTCACAAATTGTTGATTTGGATCCAATTGGAATTCTATTTCAGTACTTAGATAAGAATGATGATGTATCACGTGCTATATCAATCATTTTAAGGGATATTTACTTAAGTAGCCGCGAACAAACACAGATCATTGACGAATATGGTAAAAAAGAAGTGATTATTAAAATGATACATACTGCCAAAGGAACAAACAGTGACTTGTGCTCAATCGAATTGCTCAGACTAATGATGGAAATGATGCTCAATAATCCAGATCCATTTTTCTGTCTTAGAGACATGTTTAACCCTACAGAATTTAGACCATTCGCTGCAAAAGGCTATGCTGCCCATATTTTTGCTATTGAGCCAGCACATGCCATTAGTATACTTTGCCTAGAAGAACCATCCCATTGGAATATTGATAGCAGATTACTTCATCAATTAAAAAGCGTGCCCGCTTCTTCATTTGGTGATGCTATCAACGAAGCCAATGCATTGGAAAAACTGTCCAAACTTGAAAAACTCTCACCGTACCAAATTGCTCTTATTGGAATGATCAATGATTCAATGGCACATTTTGAGGGGGTTGATGTATCCCTGATGCAAACAGATATATTCCTGAATGCCCTCAAAAAAGTGAAATCCTTCGGTGTACCTTATGGTGGCGATCTTCCCATTGGTTTTAAGCCCAATAAGATCAATGCTGAATAAAACCCTTTTTAACGTAACCCGATTAATGTATTCAAATTGTTAAATTTGATGAAGAAAAAATCAAAGGCCTTTGAGGACCTGGGCCTTATTGAATTTCCATCTTTATCTGATATTAGTGAATGCAATCAGCTATCTTTGTGTAAAAACCCTATTCGAACTCTTGATTCATTGCCTACTATTCAATGCTTAGAAGAACTTGATTTAAGTAATACCATGCTTGAATCTTTCGAAGGAACTAAAAAGCAACCGAGATTAAAGCGAATTAATATTGATTATACCCCTCTTTCATATTATGCTGGTGTAAATATAATGGCATTGTTGGCATTTGGATTGCAAATCGAGAATGTTGGAAATTCGATCATTAGCGAGAGTGAAAGAAAGATCGCTTCTAATTATCATAATAAACTGGAGCCGTTGATATTGAAAGGCTTTGTTATTACATGGCTTAACCCTGTGAGATTAGTTCATTCACGGACATATGAATGGATTGTCATTGAAGATATGACAATTATCCCCCTGTCTAACTGCCTTATCCCTGTTCCAGCTCCGATGACCCCTCAGATTAACAAAAAACCATTGAAAAGAAAATCCTCTATTGATTTGGTGAATCCGCCAGATTTGCAGGCCCTAAGATGCCTCTATTCCCATGTTTCCACTAGGAGAATTATTGTTAAATCTACCTCAGATGCTGATTTACACACTGATCAGAAAATGGATATGAGCGAATCACCCCAAACCCTACCAGAAGGGGAACCAATAAACAAAAGAAGAGTGAAAATTGTAACCAAAAAGATTAGAACAAGCCACACTGCATCAACAGAAATCCAGGAGCCTATCACTCCCACAAAGAAGAGGAGGGTTATCAAAATGAAGCCTGGGGACTATTCAACTATTTGATCTACAATGTAAAATGCAAAAATGTTTTCTTTCAAAAAGTCCAAAGAAATATTGAATGGTGAAAAAGCAGAATTATCATGAACTTGGATGAGCTTCAAACAATCAATGAGAGTGTTGAAATTAGGAAATTTGCCGAGCTGCAGTGCCTTCTAGTTGAGATGAATGATGAAAGTTATGAAACAATAAGATCATGGATCATATCATCAATGTTTGTTTGGAATCAATTCCTTTTATCTGAACTGATTGAAAATATACTTAACACTATTTCGATTAGGCCGTTTTCTTTTGATTTGTTTATTAAATTGACACACGACTTCATTGTTAAATGCCCAAGAACGTCTATTATTGCCAAATTCAAGCTATATCTTCTTAATTCCATATTTCGCCCTATTGGAGATTGGAAATTTGTATTGAAGATACCCCAATTCCATTTTATTCTTGCTTGTATGAAGAATAACATTGTTTCAATCATGGAAATTGCTTCAGCGATTCGCAGGATGCTTCCATGTGACGGGGAATCACCAAATCTCTCTGCTCTGTGTTTTTGTTTCTTCGGGCCATATTTGGAGCACAATGATAATAATCTTTTTGTCTCATTGACAAAATCCATGCGGATCAATGATGCTGATTCTTTTTTCCAGGTTTATCTTGGACCATTTGTTGAAGGAGTGAATAATTTGAAGAGCAACAACTGGGAAGTATTAATTAAACTGGTCAATGGTACACATGATGACTTTTATCTTGCAAGATCGATTAAACACGATGATTTGCCATCATTTCAGCAATATGTTTCCAGACCTCAATTCAATATTAATAGACAACTTCAAGACAGTCCTTTTGAATTATTCCTTTATGTTCAAGGGGGACCCACTCCCATTCAATATGCTGCTTTCTTTGGATCAATTAAGTGCTTCAAATATTTGCTGATGAATAGGGCTAGCCTCACAATGTGTGATAGGAGGGGCAGAAGCATTGAGCAATATGCCATAGCAGGAGGAAACATGGAAATTATCCGAATCTTACAGCAAATCAATAGACCATTCAATAATTGCCTGAAAATTGCAGCACAGTTCCGTCATCATGAGATATTCAAGTGGATACTTGAGTTACAACAATATGTTGATCTCAAAACTGAGATGAATAAGATTCTAAATATGTCATCAAGGATTAATAATCTAGTATATTCAGCCGTTGCTATTGAAAATGGTGCTGATATTAATTGCAAAAGTGAAGGATTGACTCCTTTTCTTTCAGCATCGGTATATGGGCATTATGAGATTGTCAAGTATTTGTCAAAAATTGATGGGATATCTTTGCTGAGACAGAATAATGAAGGTAAGAATGCCCTTCATTTCGCATCAAGGAGTGGAAGATTGGATACAGTCAAGTATTTAGTTAGTCTGAACGTTTTTGATCTAAATAGCAGCGCAAGTGATGGAAGTACTCCACTACACATTGCAGCAAAATATGGACAAAAAGAAATTGTTGAATACCTTGCCTTTCTTGAAGGAGTTGATACTCATGCCACAGATTTGGCTGGAAATACTGCATTCCAATATGCAATTTCATATTCAAAACTATCCATAATCAAATCATTAATGGGATTTTATGATAGCAACCAGCTTAAAAACCAGATCAGCTCCCAAATATCAATGGCTACAAACCAAAATGTGAAAGATTTTTTGCTCAATAAATAAGCTTTTTTCAGAGATTTATGGGTTGCCGATTTACAAAAAGTGGAAAAACATGAGTGGGTTGACTGATATAGAGAAGCACTTTGTCAAGGAAACCACAAAAAAGCTATATAATCATCCCCTTTGCAATATTTTTAGACAACCTGTTAGACCAGAGATAGATGGGGCGATAGATTACTTGGATATTGTTAAGAATCCAATGGATTTGGGGTCAATAATTGAAAAAATCGATCAAAACAAGTACACATCTACAAAAGAATGGGCGGATCATTTGTTTCTTGTTTGGGATAATGCAAAACTATATAATAATGATAAGAAATCAATTATTTACATTATTGCAGACAAAATGAGCAAAAAATCCCAAAAAATGTTGAGTTTGATACCGAAAAATGAATATGAGAAGTGGATTCTTGATATGGTTGAGAATCAAAAGAAGATTATTAAAACAACAAAGAAGCCAATTGATGACTCGATATTTCCGTACAAAGCATATTAAATGAAATCATAATTTTTATTGAATGTATTTCAAATCGCCGTTTTCGAGTCTTTCGATATATCTGTCATTTTGGTCATCTATGAGAAGAGTGATTATACTCCTAATCTGCGACAAATCAGGTCTGAAGTACTGAGATACTGTTTGGGAAACGTTGTTTTCAAGGTCCACTTGAGTAATAACATTCTTGCTTTTCATAATACGAACGATAGCAGCCTTGATAGTACTTGTTGTATCCATGGAAATATTCTTTTCTGCTTCTTTTTTAGCTTTCTTGTGTTCATTCTCCAATGGAGGGATAACAACACGAAGCTTCTCGAAGAAAAAGTTGGGATTCAATGAAAACACATCAGAATCATCAAGAGATGATGCCTGACCTTCTGCTACTTCGATTGTTTTAGTCCTCTTCAAAAATTGCTTTCCTTTCGAACATAATTTGATGATATACTTCTTGATTCTATCTCTTGGTTCTTGAACAGCTTCGAAAAGATCCAAAAGAGACATTTGCTTACTTGTAGCAATCGATGATAAAATTGATGCACAAAGGATATCAGATACAACAGAATAGGTTCTGACTTGTTTGGAAAACTTGTTTGGTGGAATGGATACTCTTATTTCCACACTAGAAAGATCAGATAACATTGTGAGAATATGTGAAGGGTGATCATTCAGATATTTCTGGCTAAAACCTTGATGGATTTCAACTAAGAAACGAGGAATTGATTTGACTTCAACCTTCTCAAGAGAGAACTTGGAATTCTCAAATATAATTGGAGAAAACTGGAATGGCATTTTACCTTCGCCTCTTGAAGACTGGTCTCTAACAAAGTCTTCAGCAATTCTTTGTGATTCAATGATTTGTTTAATGAATGAATCGAAATTCCTCATGAAATCAGTTACACCAGTACGGGTAATCGCTTCGATTACTGGTTTTTCAATATCTTCGATATGGGATCCAAGTTTGATTAATCTATTAATAAAGAAAGCTTCATAATAGCGAACAAATGGTTGTTTGTTTTCAATTTTGTGAACAAATTTCGCACAAAGCTGTGGGAATGGGCCGAATACTTCAACATTATAGTCCTTAAAATCGTTTCGAATATGATGATCAATAAAGAGTGCAAAGCTTTCTGCAATGTTGAACTTTTCGTTATTCCATGCTTTGAAAATTGCAGCATCAAGCTTCTTTTTGTGTCCAAATACGGTTTCAAAGGCTGTTAGATATGCTTTGTCGAGAATTGAAACCTGTTTCATAATGCTTTCTACACCAACAACAATAGAAGGAACTGTAGATCCTTTGGGTTTTTCCTCTTTCTTTTCTTCGTTTTCAGGTTTGGCTTCGCTTTCTTTGGGTTCTGGCTTTGCTGGTCCCTTTTTAACGGGTCTGACAGGTGCCTTTGCAGGAGCTTTGGGTGCCTTTGATTCCTTTTTACTAGAATCTTCGGATTCCTTTTGGAATTGAGGTATAAATTTCAATATCTCATTTGATATGTAATTGCAGCAAACGTCAGTCAAACAATCAGTTGAGACATCAAAGTTACTGTACCATGATACAAGCCATTTAATGGGCCTTGGATCTGGATACACCAACAAATGAGAAATTGGAGGCTCGTCACCAGAAAAGAACAATGGTTCCTTATCAAAAATTAAAATAGAAGAGGCTGAATATAGGATTTCTTTCAAATCTGTCGCATCCAATATCATCTTGGAAACACTTTCTTCATGTCTCAAAATTTCGATAATAGAGTTGACATATGCAGGGAAATTAGTAATCTCATGCTCACTAAAAACTGTTTCATAAAAACGCCTTGTAGCCTTGAGAAGCTGGCCTTTGAAATCGTCGTACAATTGAGAATCTGGCTTGAAAGAATAAAAGAATTTGGATACATTAGCAAGAACTGGAAGATCGGCTTCATTCTTATTCCTTGCACATTTGATACCATCCAAAAGCTTATTCTTAATATCTAACATTAGATTCTTCTCGGAAATGATGATACTCAAAAACCTCTCCCTAATCATAAAAAGAGTGGGATTCATCATTGTTGAGGTCCTGCACTTCTTATCATACTCCGAATAAAACTTGGGGAATATATCGCAATACACAACAAAATCACTAAAAATTGATGAAAAGCATGGCAACAACGATGTCTCCTTCTTTAAAATACCTAGCCACTCTTGAAAACGAACATCTATTTGCTTAAGAAGAAGGGTCTTCAAATTTTCTTGCTTCTCGGCTTTCAAAACCTCGTAAACACATAAATGCAAATCAGAGAGACGAAGACCACTATGAACCTTATTTATTATTGCAGAAATCCCCTTTTCTATATTTTCAAGCTCATTAGACAACCCGGGTTTTTGGGTACCTGGCTTTTTTTGATCAGTAATGGACGGTCTCGGCATGTGTTGGTCAAATTTATGAATTTTGATAAAAACCGTGAAACATTTTTTTGATCAAACAGACTTTTTTCATTCTTTGGTGATTGGTAAAGAAATAGGGTGTGGATTGAATCTATTATGGAATGAAGGAGATTGAATTTTTTGGGAAATTTTGGTTGTCACTTTTTGAATCACTTCATAATAAGGAAAATCTAAAGGAGTGAATCATGAGTTTTTTTTATGATTCAATTCAATTCTTTAAAAAAATCAAATGGTTAATATGAGATTTTCTTATCCCCAATTAATGATGGAATTCTTTCACCATGTTAAAACAAGAATATTCCATAGGCAAACTTATCATTGATATTTCGAACTTAATCACATTAAACATATAATTTTTTTGAATAATTAATAAAGCAGTATCAAAGGGAGTTGTGTGAATAGTAATGAATGAAAATTCTTCTCTGGATCAGATACATGTTTGATTTTTTTCAAGAAACTCAAATTATGAGAATGAGATACAACTTTTTCTCTTTTTTGGAACATTGAGCTTAATATAAAAGAAAATTGTATTATTGGAGTTACTTACAGAATACAATTAAGAAAAAATCAATACCCTCATTTCTGTTTCCAATACAAAATTTCAAAATAAAATGGAGAATTGTCTAAAGAAAAAAAAGGTATGCCATGTTTGCCTCCCCGAGATAAAATTGATTATAGAATACTACCAAATAGGACCAGACTGTTTTTTATTTGTCCCATCATTATCCCCATTGAATGATTGTATCATAGTATCAAAACCATAATGAATTTCAAAGTTCATTCATGGTTTGAAGAACAATTTTATAACAAAACAGAAAAAAGATTGGAATTTATTTAGACTATGTTATATCATTATAATGCCGAAAAAACACAAAGAGAATAGAAAACCTCATGAAGATAAGGCAATAAAGTGGACAGGAAGAATTGATCAAATAAAATCAAAAATAATGATGAAAAAACACCATTTGGGTTAACAAGAGATGAAAGCGAATCAGATATTGTTGAATTCATTAAGATTAAAGGAGTGCAATAAGTAAAAAGTGAATAAGCAAACATAACCAATCGATCATTAGCCACCATTTGTATCAGTTCTAATGATCTACTAGATACAAAATGATTAATCGCTCATGATCTTCAACTCTTTTTTACAATAACCATTCAACTAGATTTGTTTATCTGATATAATAATTCCAGTGGTAAATAAAACACAATCACATTTTTATCAAATCTTGCGTTTAATAAGTACGATGATCAACCAAATATTATACTTTTTTGAGATTAGATTATCCAAATCTAAAAATCAAAAAAAATCTCTTATACATATCCACCATCACTAAAATCAACTAATTCCCCGTGAAAGAGAGCTTCTTTTACAATTTGATCATCAAGAAACAAATAATTCCCATAACAAGTGGCTTCATTCATCACCCATATACTAGCCCAATCAAGCGATATACCATAATGAACATACATTTTCATTGTATTGGTTTTTATGTAGAAACAAACGATTATAATGAGCTCTGATATCTTGAATAGTTCCATCAAAGTTGTACTTGCCGGTTCTTCTGGAGTTGGAAAAACGTCTATTCTATCTCGTCTTATTGATAATAGTTTTTGTGCCGATAACCAGCCAACTATTGGGGTTGAATTCAAGAGCTATTCTGTTACGGTGGAACAAAAAAGGATTAAGCTACAAATATGGGACACTGCAGGACAAGAGAGATTTCGTTCAGTTTCTAAAGCATATTTTCGGAACTCTTTAGGTGCCATTCTTGTTTTTGATTTAACGCAAAGGGAATCTTTTGATGATCTAACAAGCTGGCTTCGTGATCTTGAAAATCTTGGGTCCCCAAACTCTTATATCATCCTGGTTGGAAACAAAAGCGATCTTACCTCTGATCGACAAGTATCTGAAAATGAAGCTCAGGAATTTGCGATACGCCATGGCATTTTGTACCTTGAAACTTCTGCAAAGGATGGGTTTCAAGTTGCTGAGGCATTTTCAAGGTTGGCCAATGGAATTCTGCTCAATATTAAGAAAGGAAAGCTTACTGTTCCGAAAAAGCCAGAGAATAGCGTTGAAGGGAAGAAATTAGATTTTGCAGGCATATCAGACTATGGACAAAAAGAAAAATGCTCGTGCTAGTATCAATATTTGTTTACTAAGCTTGTATCATTAGTGTAGGGTTACACATCCCTCCCGACATCTGAATAAAATCATTCTTTCCAATTGGGTTCGCCCCTCTGTTTTGAATGTTGATGCTATTCTGTAAAAACACTTCATTTCCATCAAAAGTGAAAACACTTTTGGAATTATCATTTTCATGATTGTCTCTACTCACATAAAGAGCTCTTGCATCAAAAAATATTTGACCTTGAGAAAGCAAATTTCTACAATCATATGATGATGATAAATACATTATTAGATCGAGCCTATCTCCCGTATATCGAAATCTATACTTTGGATTTCCATCTTCATCTTTGATAAAGTGATAAGCATGTGTGATATGCTCGATTAGGGATTTCAGATAATATGGATCAAATAATGCTGTTCCAGTCAATACTATTGAAGATGGAGTGGATCCTGTGGATGGGATTTCAATGGTTTCTCGTTTGGTTGTCTTAATCTCATCCTCATATATTCCTGCAATTTCGTTGTAAATAAATGAGTGAATAATGGGTTGGGCAATTTGTTGAGAAAATTTATCAATAACTTGTTGTCGTCGATTCTTGTATGCTTGCAATTTCTGCTTTTCTTCTTCTCTTTGTCTCTTTGCCTTTTCCGTTCGTAATCCTTTTTTCTTTTCTTGCAAAACACGATCAACCAACTGAACAATATTTGTACGAATATAATTATTAATTATCAGATTCGCAGAAGTTGCTATTGAAGAATCACGAATATCAACCGGTATAGTTTCAATAAATGGAATTCTTTTGGAAGGTTTTTTCTTTGGTTTCTTCTTTTCTAACATCTCTTCTTTTGTTAGTTCATCAAGTGCACTTATAGATGCTTCTCTTGGAATATGTTGCTTAGGAAGTGGAGCTATTTCTGCTGTTGCTATCATTTCGTTTGATTCAGTGGAGATCATTGGCATATCATTAATGATGGATGTAATTTTCGCTTGGAAAGGAACAGTAAAAGAATTGTACAACGATGTAAGTAGAGATTCAGCCCATTGAATATTTTGTATGTTTAAATCTTTGGGTATCGGAGAACAGTGAATCAGTTTAGTAAATGCATCCCCACGTTTAGACAACAAAGAAACAATCGGAGGAGATATTGGCATTTCATTAAGATTTCTCTTATATTTGTCATATTTCCCACTATTTCCTTTGAATTTTTCGTTGAATTCATTCGTTGTATTTAATAGGCGCTGCATATTGAATGATGGAGCAGCAGAAAACTCTTCCGGAAATTTGGTAACAGGAAAGCATACTGATGGCTGTGTGATTGCAGCATCAAACTGCAATTTTGATATCATATTATTTACATTATCGCTATCATCATCCAAAATAGATATTTGATCATTGTATTTCTCTAGAAGCTGGGGACAATGGAATTCAATTATATGCTGTATTGTTTCTTCAAGTGGCATTGACTCCATACACAGAATACATTGCCATTCGTTTACAGAAATCCTCTCTATCATGGTTTCTGCTGTAGCATAAAGCATTGTAATTGCAGCTGCTTTATGAATCTCAGGTACATTCGCTAATATTTTAGATATCTTTCTATCTATATATGGATTTGATGGAATATCGTTATGATTAACTCTCCAATCGGACGAGAATAGTGGAAAATCAAAATTTGGCTGAATTTCGAACAGAAAGGTTGAATAAGGTTCATTCCTCCCAAATCCATACCGAAAATCATCGTATCCATGATCCCGATATCTATTAAAAAAACCACTAACACTCTCTTCTATGGGAATATCTTCCATTTTGAAAACCGACTCTTAAAAAAAGCAAAATTCTTTGTTTGTATCTCGAACCTGTTACCTTCAAAATACGGTTATTTAGCAGAATGACTGAAACACCTTTAGTAACACCAGCTCAATTAATATATGAAAATGGTCTCTCTATAAAAGGCTCATTCACCATGAAATCGCAATCTTCTATTATTACTTTTCAGTGGGAACCAGAGAATTGTAAGCCATTTGATTTCGATCAAAATAACCTTGAAGAGGCTTCTATTTTTATATTTTTGCACAAAACGAAAAGGATTTCGCGAATTAAAACTGATAATGGAGAAATATCTCTCAGGTTTGCCATCCCAGATTATAGAACATTTTCTCGCTTTGTGTTTCCATCAAGCTCTGCCTTAATTATCGATAATATGATTAATACTTTGTTTTCGCTATCTTTCATAGAATCTGTTAATAACGAAGTTAATTCGTTCAATGTTCTTCTCTCCACTACTAAGCATTTCAGAATTCCTCCAAATACTATTGGGTTTCTTCAAGCCCAATGTCTCTATTCTCATCGAGCTATTGTTCAAAAACTTGTTATTGATGAGAGTATTGAAAGCCTTCCTCCTCTCACCAACCAAGAACTCTTTGATTTTATTGAAGATGGAGGGAATTTTTCTAATTTCAATGAACTAAAGAAGTTAATTTTCCGAAGAGGCCTCACATATGAAGCTCGACTTAACGTTATATGGTATCTTCTTGGTATTTTTGATCCAGCAAAAAGTATTCTAGAAAATAAGGAACATATGAAATATCTGAATAATGAGTATTTACTTCTTTTGAACAGATGGAAACATGTTAGTGCATCACAGAAAAAATATGGGCACTACTTTTACAGTGTCATCCTCTCAGATGTGGCTAGAACCGACAGAACTAACCCGATGTTTTCTTCTGATCAATCTCCTGCTTTGAAGTTTCTAGAAGATGTCTTAGTATGCTTTGCCCTTGGCCAACCAGATACAGGATATACTCAAGGAATGGGGGACTTGGTTGCCTGTTTAATGCAACTCTTTATCAAAACAATCATTGATGATAAACAAATTGAGATATACAACGAGACCATTTTGCCATTTGAAGAAGTCGAGTCAATGGTTTTTTGGAGTTTTGTTGGGCTCTTGAATGTGACATCTCATAATGTCTTTTTCTCCAATATGGATCAAAACCATTCATTTTTCTCTGAAAGAGTTTTTTCGCTTGTCCAAATGTTTCATCCTGCTCAAGCCAGGTGGCTGGTCAAAAATGAGCAAGGCGGGCTTTTGTTTACTTTGAGCCCACTTTTATTGTTATTCAAGCGGACATTTGCCGGAGAGAAGCTATGGTATCTTTGGGATCGAATTATATCAGCAGATGATCCTCCATCATATCTTAGACTTTTTATGACATCAGTTGTTTTATCGGCATTTCCTTCATTGGTTACGACAACCTCAGGTGACTCAGGAGAGGTCTCAAACGCCTTTGATGGTACAATGCATCAACTGAATATATCCAAACTTGTTGCTATGAGTTACGCAATTGAAGAAAAAGTCAGAAAAGAATCGATGAAAACTCAATGGATTTTTATGAAATATCCTCAAACACCCTCACCTTCAATCAAAGAGCCATCAATGATTGCTCTTAAATGAGGCTAAACGGTTCTAATGTTTAATTATTTTATCCTTCCCAACTTGCTTCTGGTCGAATTATTCGATACGAGATAAATATGCCTATGGGTATATTTGAATAATATCAAGAAACTCCCCTGATCTTTGCCTAACATCATGATACTGAGATTGTGTGAGTAGTTCTAGTCTATATATTATGGTTTTGGGGATAGGGAATCTGATTCTCAAATAAAACTCAATACTACAACTAATAAGATGACTTTGAAGCTCACAAGACTTTTGTGATATGGAGTATGGAAGCAAATATGCAATCACATCAGCATTATCAGACCACTTTGATATTATATCGGCTGCAATAATTCCAAAATCTGTATCTGGTAATTCTGGAAAATTCTCAATATATAAATCTATAAACCCATGCTGGGTTTCCTGATCATCCAATTTTTCTAATACTTCACCAATCTTTTTTATCACTAATGGATTTTTTGTCATTAATAGTTTGATCAATAATTCAGCATACTCAAGTCCTTTGAAGTTGATTAATGGAAAAGTAAACTCATAATAATGAGAGTCTTTTGTCTGACTTATAATGTCAATCAAATCATTCAATCCCATCCTCCGATCCTTATTCATAATGTGTTTTAGTTTTGTAGCTTCTGCTTTAACAAAAACATCATTAGATTGGAGCAATCCTGTTAAAAGAACTGTATCAACAATAAATCTTGGATAAAGATTACCAATTGATCTTAGTGTGAAACCTTTGATGTTCGGATCATCATTTGAAGTTAAAAGTTGCTCAAAGACGTTCCCTAATTGCTTTGTAAGAGTTGAATTCGGACTCAAGAATGGTATTACTTTTGATGTTTCGAATAAAGAGCAGTAATCTTTGTTTCGCAATAAATATTGAGCAATGGCTTTTTCAAGAGTGTCAACCACTGATTCATCATGAGGAAGAACCTTCAAAAAAATCCCTAAAATCTTGATATACATATGTCTTGATGATAAAGGAAGCTCTGATAATAAGATATTGCGAAATTGGCCAATTATATCAGGGGATTCTTCGCAAAGCTCCCTAATAATGGATGAAGCAGTAACTCGAAGAGCAGGATGAACAATTGCTCGCTTAAGTAAAGGAATCAAATGCTTCAAATTTGATGGATCACATTTAAAGGCCAAGTAAACACAGTGTAAGGCCAGTATTCTCGGTAAATCATTCGAATTAGTAGCGATTTCAACGATATCCTTTTTAAGAGCCTGGAATACAAATTTATTCATTACATAAGTTAAAGCTTGAAGAGAGCTAGAGACCAATTCTGGAAACTGAAAAGATCTACGAAGAACAGATGGGAGCATCGATACAGCTGGGGAACTTGGCCCTAAAAGTAATGAAACAGCACGAAATCCAATTTTTCTACACATCATATCCTGAGAAGCAAGCATTGGAGTAATATAAAACCCAATAAATGTGATATCACCCCCTCCATAAGATGAATCGAGCAATTCTTTAACAAAATCATATCTTTGTTTATCATTACCCTTAACAAGCACATTATTGGCTCGATTTAAAACACTTTCATACTCAGGTTTTCCACTCTTAAATAGGTTCGTCCAAAACATTTACATTTTGTAAAGTCCTTTTCCCAAAATCTCACCAAAAGGGGAGATTTTATTAATTCTATCTATATCATCCGCATTATCACCCAATTCTAGCTTGCCTGATGGAGATTTTCACAGTCAAACCGCAAGTAAATTTCGGATGTTTCTGCTTCTCATTTGTTCTGTTTTCTCACATAAGAGACAGACCTGTTCTGAGTGTAAATCTCGAATTCTTGGCTTTTCTAGCCATTTTGGTGATGTATCGATTAACTCTTCACGGATTGAAGACTTTTGTTCCAAGACACCAAAGAACACCGAATCTTGCAAGAAAGTGTTTAAATTCTTACAGGGAAAGATGAAGAGCGGTATGACAGAAGAATATGCTGAGAATGTATGCTCTACCTTTGGGTCATGCCGTCCAAAAGCGGTATCATTGTCGTTGAAAACCAAACCACAGGTTTCCTTTGCAACCCTCCTATCAGATCAATCCGCGTGCGATTATTGCAAGAACGTTGTTGATTACCTTACAGGTGATGGAGCTCCAGATTTCTCGATCCCAATTCTTTATAAGTTTGTCAAAGAAGTTTGCGTGACAATGCCTCCAGTGCAATCATTTTGCGACTCTTTAACCCCTCACCATGTCGAAAAAATGATCTCAGTTATTTACAACCACTTCGAAATCACCGAAATCTGTGGTGCTGCAGGTTTATGCCATTAAAATCCAATTTTTTAGATTTCTTTCTATTCCGAGCTAGTAAGAGCTGAATTATTAGCGTAAATTTTAAATGGGGTGTTGTCTTAGCATATTCAACCGTAAGGGCTATGAGATGCTTCATTCCGATTTGACCCAATCTTTTGTTAGTAATAAATCTATTGATCCCTTTGCTGATCAGTCCCTAGGAATACCGGAAGACGAAGATGTACTTGCAATAATCGCGGCAGCAGGCAAAGATGAAGAACTGCATTTGAGCGACGAGGAATTGGAAAACTACATGGAAAAACTCAAAACTAACTAGTATATTCATTTTAATTAAAACCTGTTTTAGTAAGAATTCTTAAATCTTTCACCAATTGGTGTGAATTTTCCAGTGGAAATAAGAATAATATCAACAATGTACCAAATACCGACGCCTCCTATAGTCAATAGCTTAAGAGTTCCAAGGAAGCTGTGGCCCAATAAGAATCTGTCAACCCCAAACACTCCGAAAAAGATGGAACACAATAACACTGTTATGAATGATTTCTTTCCATCAGCAAAACACCTATGATCATTGACGATCCAGTATCTCTCTCCGAGGCACTCGACATATTTTGTAGGTTGACACACACCAATTCCAAATGAGTTTATATCATCATAATTATTTTGGCATCCATCTTCAACCAATTGCACGTCTGGAAAATATGGCTTGAATTTCATCAATCCAATTGATGTACAAATTCGGTACTCACGTGGAAGAAGTGAACAAGGAATTAACGCTTTATCTTGATCCCATGTGACCTCATGACAAGATGTCACACTTCCATTGACTCGGTCGCATTCTCTATATTTAATTACAGCACAAACAGAACAAAGAAATAAAGCGAACATTTTTTTGTCACTTTTATACTTTACAAAACGGTTTAAATTTATTAAAATTACGATAATTTTAGTAAAAGTCGAATTCATCAAATGAGGGTGACTCCAATAACTGGGAATCCCCAAAAAAGACGAACGGACACTCTTCTTCCGGGTTAGGGAATAACTCGTGCCATAAATTGTGCTGATTTTCAAGTATAACGGATTTTTCAGAATTCTCTACTTTTTCTGTTTTTTTGACATTGATCTGCTCTAAATTCCGGATTGCAAGTTTTTGTTTCCTTATTCTGGCTCTAACGTCTTTGGCCATGAGTTTCTCAATTTCTTTAGGAATCTTCCCATTTCCATCCAACACCACCCCCATGCGCCTTGTAATACAAGAATCAGATATCACTATTGATGCAACTACTTTATGATTAAGCGATCTTCTTCCCATTTTGATTTATGAAATGACTTCACCAAAAATTTACCTATTCAATACTCCAGCTTTTCTATTCTCGTTTTCAGTTAGTTTTATTTCAGAAAATTGTTATAAAAAGTAAAATTTCAGGGGGGGTTTTAAAAAAATTCGAGAGCAAAGAAAAGTAAATTCGCCACCCATCAAGGACCAAATTTTGTTTCATTGATTTTGAGTAAAATGCAATATTGTTTATTAGTCTTTTACTGAGTTAATGTTATGTGATACTTTTTCCAATATTTCGACTATATCATAATATTGTCTCTCTTTAGCATAATCTATTGGAGTCATGAAAACCAAAATCAACCATCATTGTCATCTTTGGTAAATAAAGCACAGTTATTGTTGACTAATAGTTGGACAATATCGGTAATTCCCCTATCTGCTGCATAATGGAGTGGTGTCATTCCATTTGATTTGGATTTATCTTCCAATCTTGAACATTAATATCACAAAATAGGATTATTAGAATATTAACAACATCATAAAAGCCATACCAGCAACCATAATGAATTGGCGCCATTCCATACGAAAAATAGAGCCATTAGTATCTCTTGCATCAATATCACATTCATTTTCAATTAAAAGCAAAACACTATCAGGATAACCCCTTTCACAGGCATAATGAAGTGGGGTCTTAAGATATCTAATCAATAACAGTTACAATCAGAGACATTAATGTTACAATTTTGGCTGATTAAGATTCTAACAATATTATGGATCCCTCCCCAACATCCATAGTGTATTGGAGTCATTCCATTCATTTCAAGCTGAACTTAGAGTCTATTGCATTTACATCACATCCGTTATCAATCAATAACTGTACAATATTCGAATTCCTACCCCCAGCAGCAAGGTGAAGGAGATTTTTTGATTTTAAATAATATTATCATTTTCATCAACTACATTAATATCACAGTGGTTTTGAATCAAGAGTTCAATTACTTCATAATATCCGTTTTCGGTAGAATAATAAAGAGGAGTTTTACCATGAGAATCGGATGAATTTATATCACATGAAGATTCAATTAGAATTGACACAATCTCATAATGGCCTTCTGAACAGGCAAAATGAAGAGCAGATCGTGAAATCACTCACAAAAAAGTTCATCGTCTTTCGCATTAATATCACATTCCTTCTCAATCAGCAATTTAACAATTTGTTGATAACCACCTTTTGAAGCAAGATGCAGGGGGGACATTAAATTGTTGAGATTCCTTATTTATTATTCTTTGAATTAATATCAGCATTCTTTGCTAAGAGTAATTCGACGATATTATAATGTCCTTCTTGACAAGCATAATGAATTGGAGACATTAAACATATCAATTATTAAAAAAGGCGTCTTTTTCATTAATATCTTCTTGATCTTTCATAAAATATTCAACAATTTCAAAATGACCCTTTAAACAAGCGATATGAAGTGGTGTCATTAAATAAGAGCCAATGAAAAATTCATGTCTTTCACATTTACATCTGATCCATTTTCTATTAAAAGCCTAATAATACTTAACCATCCACCCTCAATTGCTCTTAGGAGCGGTGTTTTCATAAATACTTAAAATCAATTTCAATATCTTTAGGGTTAATTAATGCTTTGTTCTCAATTAAGTATTTTACTATTTCTTCATAACCTAATAGAGAAGCATGATGAAGGGGTGTTGATTGATATAGTTCAAAAATGCTCCTTTATCAAGTGAGTTAATACCTGAATTCTTTTTATGTAGTAATTGTACTATTGATAAACTCCCATTTTGAGATGCAAGATGAATTGGGGTTGTAACGAGATAAAACACTCAATATTTACATTTTCAAAGTTTGTGTTGATACTATTTTCCAATAGATACCCAACAATTTCATTATTTTTGAAATATACGGCGTAGCAAAGCGGATTCCATGAAAAATTATTAATTATTAATTCATATCTATGAAATCTACATCGGCATTATGTTCAACCAAGAATTTGACAATATCAAGGTGTCCATATTGGATCGAAATTAGCAGAGGAGAAACTTGAAAAATATATTTTCTAAATCATTGTCCATAGTATTTACACTAGCTCCATGATCAACTAAATACTGAACAATACTTAAATGACCTTCTTTAATAGCATCGAAAAGAGGTGTTTTATTAATAATGATACTCTAATATTGTAATCTCTTTGGTCAATTTCTGCTCCTTTATCAACAAATGCCGCAACAATTTCTAAATATCCCCTTTTGGAAGCATAAAATAATGGGGACCTTCTAGAAATCATTAACTAACATCATAATCAAAAACTGCAGTATTTACATTTTTTGATAATAAATAATGAACCATTGAAGAATATCCAGATTCTGAGGCCATATGAAGAGGTGTTAACAAATATTTGATCCATAATCTGATCGAGAAGCAAGATTTATATCAGCACCATGTTCAGCAAGATATTGTAAAACACAAAGATGGCCCGATAAAGCGGAATAAAACAAAGGACTATAAGCAAAAATATATATACATTGTTTTCATCCAAAGCATTTACATTTGCGCCTTGGTTCACAAGAAAGTTAACAATACTCAAATGACCCTCTTTGGCAGCATAATGCAGGGCCGTCATACAAGAATAAACTATTAATATACTGAAAATTCATAAGAATTAACATCAACTCTTTGTTCGATACAAAACTTTAAAAGAGATAGATGGCAATATTTTGATGCACTAAATATGTAGTCTTTCAGATCATAAAGAGGACTTAAACACATTTGAATCAAGTCTGATGATCCACAACATACAACGCTATCAAATACATCACTATTAAGGCAGTATCCTTTCATCAAAAGAACCCTAAAACACTTTATTGAGCCAAAATAACCAGAAAATGACAAAAGATCCAAACATCTAGGTCGCAAAGACCATTCAAAAGGATTCCATTGAGCTTGGTACTCTGATAATGTTGAAATACCAGATAACAATTCTTGTAGATCATCTATCTGATCATACTTTAAACAATATTCAATGGAAGTTGGACAAAAACCATATTCAATCATGAGATCAATATTAGATATATTTCCCAAAAAATCATATTCAAAACTAAAACCTTTAAGGATTGTTTCTTGGATTATATCCTCAATTCTTTGGTGATATTTCCTAAAATAAAACAACTTTAAACCAGAAATATTGGCCTCTATATCCTTGATTATATCATCAATAGAAAAGTCACCCATTTTGAATAAACGGTGTGCAATAACAGGCGAAAGAACTAAGGAGTTTCTCAATAACGCTCTATTAAACTCATAAATTTTGCAATACTCATGACATATGCCAATTACTCTATTAAGCAAAAAAGGTCGAAACAATGGAATACAAGCAAGTCGATCAGCCAAAAATTCGTAATCAATTATACCCCTAGGTTCATCTACTGGTGGTAATGACATTAAGCTTTCTTCAAATCTTAGTTTCATTTCGTCACAATTCATTTGAATCAAAATAATTGGAAAAACCAAAATGAAATACAATTCAAAAAAAGATTTTGATTATGAATTTTATCTGGGACTTTAGCTCACCTGGGAGAGCGTGCGACTGAAGATCGCAAGGTACGTGGTTCAAGTCCGCGAAGTCCCATTAATTTTTCTTTTTTTCAAAATGTTAAATGAATAAAAGCTAATCAATGGTTTTAATAATATTATCCCCAGATATCAAATATTTATTTTTTTAGTCCTCATAATCTTTGATTAAGAAGAAAAATTGTTCTTTTCGCTTTTTTCAATGTTTTAGCTAACATTATGAGTTTAAGAATCCACAAAATGATTGATTTCCATTTTTGATATAAATAATCCATATTTTTATTAAATTGAAGGCTTTTTAAAAGTGATTCTCATTAGAACTGGGATAAATTGTGGCATTTGATACTCTTTTTTGCTTCCTTGATAGTTAGATCTTCTCCTCTTGTTAATCAAGTATTGATCAAGGTAATCTTTATCCAATTTATATGTTTCTCTCCATATTTCTTTTTGTGAAGCATCAGGATATGGAAAGGCTTCATGATTTGATAACCACTGATTGATCTCCAATTTGCATGGGATAGGCATTTTTCTATTGGGCTGTTTTTGTTGATCCTGATCAGTTCGTTTAATGCTCATCCTAAGGGTATCAAAAATGACTGTTAACGTGCAAATATTAAGAAATTTGTGACAAAGTTGATTTGTGCCAAAAATTACTTTTGTCATATCTATTCTTGTCTCCATGATTGAGTTTTGTCGTATCTCAGTAAATCATAGCAGTTTCTATTTTTGATTCATCCATACGATTTCAAGATATTAGAAAATAAAATGAATTAATTTTTTGATATGAGTAGCTATTAATTTGATGATGCAAATAATATTTTGTTTCATAAAACAATCTCTTTGATGAATTTTGTTAGGGACTTTAGCTCACCTGGGAGAGCGTGCGACTGAAGATCGCAAGGTACGTGGTTCAAGTCCGCGAAGTCCCATTAATTTTTTTATTTTATAAATTGTATTTGTTGATTTGCTTTAGAGCATCTAGTTTGTA
>Ga0209639_1001482_pt1 | contig 23026 bp, 16 predicted proteins | sample EPASupsiteHSE605_FD_187268 | JGI IMG/M metagenome (GOLD analysis project Ga0209639, IMG submission 187268) | Bioremediated contaminated groundwater from EPA Superfund site, New Mexico - Sample HSE6-05 (SPAdes) (version 2) | ecosystem: Environmental > Aquatic > Deep subsurface > Groundwater >...
AGCCATTTATAGATCAATTTTCTCTTTTGATTATCAAGTTTTTTCTAATGAACTTACAAGAATATTAGAAGGAGGGAACATGGAGTTATTTATCAAATACTTGAAAGATTTTATGATGTCTAGTTTTACTTATCATTTAAAGAAAGGCTTGAATGAAACCTCTTTATTATTGATAACTCTTTTTAAGTTTTGTCATAAATCATTTGAGTGCAAACAGAGTGTGAATAGTGGTAAAGGGACACTTGATGTTTCTTTGATCCCATTCAAACCCAATCATCCGTTATATATTTTTGAATTAAAGTATAATTATGATAAAGAAGAACATGTTGAAAGAATGCAAAAATTATCAAATAATGCATATGAACAAATTATTGAAAAACAGTATTTTAATACATATGGATCATATATTGAGCGATTAAAGATAAATAACGTTTTCCTTGTTGGATTGGCATTTTGGTATAACAATGTTCATTGTACATATTCATTGCACGGAAGCGAAGAAAAACAAGAATTGTATTATCCATGATTCAAGTATTCCAGACATGAAAAAACAATTCAACAAATTATATAAACCACCATATTTAAAAGTAATTATTTAAGAATATCATAATACATATGGACCAGAAGAACTCCCATTATGATGGTTTCTTTTTTGATCAGTTTTACCTTCATTCCCAAAAAATTGTTCTCTCTTGGTTTTCTCCTCTTCTTTATTCATCATTTCTATTGATGATGTTGAGCTTTCATTGGGGTTCTGATTCTTTCAATGTTCATTATAACAATAAATTAATATTGCATTAATCATTAACAAGCCAACTGCTGAATAGATTAAAACTTGATTTGTTAACAACAACATTATTATTTGTATTTCCAGTCGAGGTGGATGATGTTCTTTCAACAATATCCAATAGAAATGATCTTTAATTTGTTCTTTCAATGTGATGAGTATCATAGGGTGTGTTTATAGGATAGTGAGTATCATACGGCATATATTCTGGAAAGAGAGTCTGTTTGAAGTATTGATCATCAAATAATCGATATGATGTAAGATATTTTGTGATTTCAATTGTCTGTTATGGAGAATCCAGATGGGTTAGTTCTTTTGTATTCAGAGATGTCGATAATAGTATATCAGCATTGCAATAAAAAATTGTATTTGATAAGTCATTATTTTTGTAAATGAATTATTTGTTGCTGTTGATACTGCAGTTGAACTAGAGAATGTTGATGAATGATCAATTAAAGAGCGAGAAGCTTCAAAATATCTGGCATAAATACAAAAAAGACATCCTTGATTATAATAAAATATGCAATAAATCATTTTTCTTGTTCTTGCTCCATGGAGATTTAAAGATTATATTCAGCGAATGAATATTCAAACTATTTATTATGTCGGAATTTCATTTTGGTTAAACAAAGCTAATTGTACATATTCTACCCATAACAGTAATATAACTATTCATATCTTTGATACACCCAAAGAAGAAGGATTGTAGTTTTTTTTGCATCCACAATAAAGATATCTCAAATCTCCAATGGCGATATGTGGGTTTTCGACATTGGATATCAAAACATAGTTGCTTTTCGATCATTCCGGAGTTATACTCGATTTATATCTATGATGAGTTTAAAAAAGAAACATTGCTGTGTATTTCGAGATATTTACATGAAGCAATCTTTTAATATTTTTAATGCTAACAGTCCTTCTAAATATGTAAAATCTGTGTCTTTGTGACTATTTTCTTGAAAGAACACTAATAAATGACATTTACTATTAGTGAAAACTCAGGATAATCCCCTTGTCTGAAAATTAATTACTAGTTTGGACAAATTTTATAAATTTTGATGAATCCAATTGTTGAAATTCTTCATTTTCAAATAGTCTAAAATTCTCTTTTTATGGTGAATGGGGAGAGCAGATGCAATAACATCTGAGATTGGACAATGTTATGATTATGATAATAGTCCCCCTTTTGGCATTATTGAATGAAATATATTGACTTTTTGTTATGGCTTTTTACTCCCTAGTTGATTCATGCTTTGAATATTATTTTTAATATTTGTTTCAAGTGCTTTCACGATTTTAATAGGCCAAGATTTGATGTCAGCAATATCGGCCTCGATTTTAGCGAAACGGACATCCAGTTTGGCAACATCATCTCGTATATCATTTAGTCTCTCATCATTTGTGGTCATATATTCCATTATACCTTTAAAACCTTGGGCAACAGCATGAAGAGATTTGTTCAGGTTTGTATCATTGCCTTGTTCAATGCAAGACTGAATAGTATTGAAAGCACTTTCCATATTTTCATTGGGGCTTGGTGTCGAAGCGCTTGTTGACATCCACAAAAATGATTTATAAACCAATTAAAGATTTGAGTGATTGGCAAAGCAGGACGTTTAGTTTTCTTAGATAATCTCAGTAGTTACAGAACTATAATACTATATACCATTTTCAAGGATTCAAGCATTTCAAAAAATCTCAACAAAGATCCATTCCACAATTAGTCTAATAGTATAGATGATTTTGGAATACCGACAACACTTAAATCGGATTGAATAGTAGATATTAATTTTCCCTTACACCAGATTTGGGAAAATTCTGTATTGTCACATTTTTTAATAAAAACCATATAAACTATTTGATTGAGACGTTGAGATTAAATTTTATATAATGAGTTTAACCACAATGTCTGGCTGGCTTGATAAAAAAGGTTTTTTAAACTTTTGGTCAAAAAGAATGTGCATATTGAATGGAAATATATTGTATGTCTTTTTTCTAACAACAGGTCAATATATAAAGATGATACATGTACCAAACCCGAAAAAATGATTGTTATAGATAGTGAATCTAGAATCTCCCTTGTTGATGAAGATAATCCAAGATTTTCGGTTTCCACAATTCATTTAGAAGAGCCAATGGTTTTTAGAGCAACAAATATGGAACAAGCAATGTCATGGGTGTTATTTTTGCGTTCTTGTTCTTTTTCCCATCCTACAATGTCTATGGATTCGTTTAATATTATTTCTACAATAGGCAAGGGGTTTTATGGAAAAGTTATTCTTGCTCAAAAGAAAGATACTGGAGAATTGTACGCTATAAAAACTGTTCATAAGAAAAGACTTGTTCAAAGTGGTAAAGTACATACCATTATGACCGAAAGGAATATTCTGAGATCCTCATCTCATCCCTTTGTGATTACCCTTCATTTTGCATTCCAGACACTTTCAAAGTTTTATCTTGTTCTAGAATATGTTAACGGAGGCGATTTGTTCCATCACATGGCTCAAGATGACTTTTTTTCTTTGGATGATATTCGATTATATACAGCAGAAATAGCATCTGCTTTGCACTATATTCATTCTCTTGGTGTTGTTTATAGGGATTTAAAGCCAGAGAATGTACTTTTAGATAGTTTAGGACATATTAAGCTCACAGATTTCGGATTATCTAAAGAGTTAGGCAATCAAGAATTAACAACAACATTTTGTGGTACCAACGATTATTTAGCCCCAGAAGTGATTAAAAGAGAAGGATATGGTATAATGGTTGATTGGTGGGCTTTGGGGATCTTACTTTATGAAATGGTTTTTCAAGCAACACCATTTTTCCATGAAAATGCATCGAGAATGTATAACCGGATTCTCACAGAAGATCCAGTTTTTCCATTTGAGCCAGATTCAGACGTATCTAGTTTGATTAAGGGCCTCTTAGAGAAAAAACCGGCCAAAAGATTTGGATATGATCAAATTGTATTGCATCCATTTTTCAATTGTATAGATTTCTCAAAGCTTCTCAAAAAGGAATATAAACCGCACTATGTACCAAAAGTTAAGGATAAACTAAGTGTGGAGAATTTTGATCATGAATTTACTATTGAACAACCATTTGATTCGATCGGTTCACCTGTAATCGGATCAGCAGAGAGAGTGTCTGGGTTTTCCTTTGACAATAGGTTATTGATGAATGATAGTCTTTCATCAATGGGAAGTATCCTTGCTTCAAATCCATTGCAATAAATATTATCTATCCATACTATAATTTTAATTTGTACATGTTGCCCCGGCATAATAGAAGAGTCCCATCTGAATTTAATAAATTCAAGAATTGCTCAAAACTATTAAATTTGGTATTGATTCTACATCTATTGGCTATATTTCTTAGCTCATTTACTAAGAAAAAACCTTGATTCTTTGATGATTCAAGCATTAATTCATTGATATATTGTTCAATAATCCTTTTTCGAGATAATGTTGTAAAAACAGTTTTGTTTTGATTATTTGTATTTTGATACAATAAACTCAGAAGATTCAAAGATTCTTGAATCTCAATTTCTGTAATGTGAGACCTAAATCTACTCCGAGCAATACTTGCAGAAATATATATTATCCTCTCTTTGTTATCTAGAATCGAGATAAATGGATATTTCCCCTCCATTTTTAGGTCATTAATGACTGTTATTAATTTGGAATCAACTTCATTATTAATAAATAGTCTAGAATATGATATTAATTTCCTCATAGTTTTGACATCAATTGGGTTGGAATTATCAATATAATCCATATGATCAATAATATTCAAAGGAGCGGCAGCCCTGTTCTTTAAAGAACACGGGCTTGTGAATGGAGATATGTTAAATAAGGCAAGATTAAACGAAGGAGAGAGAGAACTCTTTGCATCAATATGAAATGTAAAACTCTTTTTATACACCGAACTTATTATGTCATTCGGGTTACTACTAATAACAATGATGGAAGCATGGGTACAATAATCCTGACCATATGAACTTTGAGCTTGTTTCCTCTCTATACATTCAATAATTGCAGTTGCCTCATTCTTTATTACCAAGGGATCATCTATAATCAACACACCACCATTTGCCCTACACAAAGCTCCTCCAATTGTCCCATTTTTGTTTTCTTTCAAACCAAGCATTCCATGGTAATCTCCATTTCTATCAGATACTAATACACAATGAGGAGATATTTTGCTTATAAATTCCAAAAAACTACTCAAATTCTCCCCAGGGGATATTGTGATTAAAACACTTAGTGAGTTTTTTGGTGATGAAAACAGTACCAATAATACAATGTATTTTAGCAAATTGGGAACAGATTTGTTGGGAAATAATGAATAAACCATTGAAAAAACTAAATCTGGGTTTCTAATTAAGCTATCTATGATTGGAGCATCATCACAGCTTAAATGAATCGAATCAAGACATCTAATGTAAATCAATCCCAAAGATTTAATAAATATTTCCACAGTTTCATCCTCGCCTAATCGTACAATTCCACATAAAGCAATACATTTCCCAATCTCAATCCGACCGATCTGCGATTTATTCACTATAACTCTCAAGCTTGAACTGGAATACGGATTTGAAATCTCAATAATTTGAGAGAATTTTACAGTCAATCCCCCATTTCTGATCCTAACATTCTTACTTTTGCAAAATCCACATTTTTTCGTATTCTCTAATACCTTACCACACTCCATGCACTTCATCCCAACGTTTTTCATCTTAAAGCGAACAAATTCTACCCCACTCACTATACCCTTAACCCTCACCACACGACCCACCTCCTCAATCCCTATGTCCTCAATGCGCAAATAAGGAGGAAAATCATCAAGAAAGAACCCACCTCCAATTCCAAACTCCTTTCGAAGTGCCTTATAATCAGAAGCCAACCACTCTCTCCCCTCAATACTCACACAACCATCATTCATTTAAGGCATCAATTAACCAAATCCATTTCTTTACAAAACCGTCAACCATTTTGTAAACTTTAACCGTTTTTCATTGAATTTTGAGGAAAATTCTGAAAGAGTTGGCCAATTTCATCTCACTTAAGAAAATGGCATATTCGCTTGATCTTTGTGATGCTCCAATTACATGTCATGCGTGGAATAAGGATATGTCTATGCTTGCAATTTGTCCAAATACATGCGATCTTTTAATTTATAACATCAAAGATAGGAAGGCTTTTGATCTTGCATATACTTTGAATGAGCATACACAAGTTATTTCTAGTGTTGATTGGCATCCAGAGACCAACAAAATTGTAACATGTTCTCATGATAGAAATGCTTATGTTTGGACATTGATCGAAGACAAAAAGATTTGGAAGAAGGATTTGGTCGTTCTTAAGTTGAATAGAGCTGCAACATATGTTCGTTGGTCTCCAGATGGCAAAAAGTTCATTGTCGGAACCGGAACTAACAAAATTAGATTCTGTGAATACCAAGAAGAGCACCACTGGTGGCAATCATTCAACATTAAGTATCAAAAGCCAACTCCACAACCAACAACATTGTGTTGCGAATTTTTCCCATGTGGCGATTACATCGTTTCTACCTCTACAACTCGCCATTGTTCGATTCTGGCCACCAGAGATGAGCTTGCCAAACCAACAAAGACCGGACCTGATTTTATAATTGACAAGTTTGATTCACAAGGCTGGAATAATTCATGCGCAGTTTCCCCACAAGGCAATTGGGTTGCTTTCACATCTCAGGATTCCTTCATTCGTTTTATTCATAGATCGGAGATTTCTTTCAGTGGTAAAACCGAGGAAGAGAAACCCAAGAAGACCATTAATATTAACGGACTTCCATTATTATCAATTCAGTTCCTCGGCGAAAATACTCTTGTTGGAGCTGGATATGATTGCCAACCTAGACTGTTTTATCTAAACGGAGAACAATGGGAGGATTTGGGATTAATTGACCTTCCTGATATTCGTGAAGCATCTGGACCATCAAACAAGGGCGGAATGGCAGGGAAACTTGCAGCATTTGGAGGCAAACCTGCTCCAACAACCACCGAAAATCAACCCATACATAATAACATCCTTCTTGGCCTTAGAATACAGAAGAATACCTTCTCCATTTGTGCTAATGATGGAAAGGTTTCCATTTGGCCATATGAAGTAATTCAAAAGCATTTTGCAGACAAAAAACTCTTCTAAACAACATCTCGAGATCTTTATTTATGGATGATAATAGTGTAAGCTTAGAGAAAGAGTACGCAAGGATAACACTATCTAATTTTGGACAACTTCTATATACAGCGATGGCAACAGATGAGTCGATTCATCGAGTGCGACTCAGGAAATTACAGGAATTCTCAGGAATTACTAAACCAAATTCTATAGATGATTCAAAATGAATTTTTAATCGAAATAATAAGCCATTTCATTGCCTTTCTTTTTCATTCCACACTTTTCATAAAACTTGATATTGTTATCAGAACAATCTAAAATAACTTTGTAGCAATCATTTTTTTTCGCATCTGTAATTAGAGTTTCGATTAATTGTCTCCCAACTCCCGTTCCTCTAAGAGAATTATCAACAGCTACGTCTTCTATATGACCAGTGTTCTTGCATTCATGAATAAACTTATTTTCAATGAGAAGAGTAGCAGTGCAAACTATTTTGTTGTCTTTTTCTCCAACAAAAACTCGGTGATTTGGATTTTTTGAAATCATGTCATATCTTTTATCAAAGACGTCCCTAGAAACATTCCCCACTGTTGTTAGCTGACTTAACACATTTAAAAAGCCTTTTCCATAATCACCACGCTGCAGGTGCCGGAATACGACAGACATAAAATACACTTTTATTAGTCGCTAAGATCAGATACAAGAGAGGCGAGAAACTGAGCACCAGCACCAGTAGCCTGCACTTCGGGCTGCTCATTGTCCAAAACCTTTTTCTTGGTGCTTTTGATGGGAGATGGAACCGGAATTTTCGATTTTTGGGGAGACTGTTTTGGCTTCTCTTCCTCTTTGGGTGCTAATTCAGGTTCGAAAGATTTTACTGACGGTTCTTTTGGATAAAGCTTCTGGTTCATTTCTACACTCATTTTCCTAATCTCTTTGATTAGTATCTGCTCTTTTTGCTCAAGATCACTAAAATTGCAAGTCGAAAGAACTTCAACTTTTTCAATATATTCAACAACTTCTTCATCGTTAAATCCTTCTTCAACAAGCGACTCTGTTAATTCGAAAATGAACTCGTTGGGTTTATCTATTTTTTTAATTATTGGTTCAGGATCAGTTTTTTTCTTTAGAACATGCTTTTTCGAAATTGCAGCCGCCCTTTGAACTTTCATGTTCATTTGAATCAGTTTTTGCTTCGCCATTTCGAGTCTTTCAGCTTCCGAGTTCATTAACAAAACGGTTTATTCAACAACAGAGTTTGGGTCCGACATTGTCCAAACATGGAGATGGGATGAGTATCCACCTGCAACAATTACCTGGTTAGAAATTGCAATAGTTTTAACTCCATGTTTCTTTGACTGCATATTAGTATTTGGTAAAACTCCTTCAATTCTACCAACTTGAACAAATTCTTTGGTTTCTATTATAGATATTGAATTATCTTTAGATCCTGAAACAAAGAAAGATCCAGAATCATCAAATACAAGGGATTTCACTGCTTCTTCGTGAAGGCATAAATGAGAAAGCTCTTTTTGCATCCGAATATCATATAAGTATACTCTACCACCACCCATTCCTATAGCTAAACATGATCCATAAGAAGCAATCGGGGAGCGTTTTTGCTCAGGTTGTGGTGCTTTAATGGTCAAAATAGGTTTTTCACCAACTAATGTATCATATACAGCAATGCTCGAGTCATTTGGTTGAAATGCAACAACTTGAGTATCTGTATTTAACCAAGTAGCTGTTGAGTTGGGAGAATAGCTTACATGCTGTGCTTCATGAAAGTTTGACGTGAATATGTGACCGTTGTTTGTACCAAAGAGTATTCTATCTCCGTAGTGGTTAAATCTGAGTGTTCTGATTCCGTGCTCAGTATACTTTGCAGATGCTTTTGGTATTTTATTTCCATAATCCCACAAAAATAGACGACCATCTGATGCACCTGAAACATAGTTCTCTCTTGTTGGATGTGATGCACAACACAAAGTTGAAAAAGAATCTTTGGCCGAACAAAGTTTCCAAGAATGGGAGAAAAACCTGGATGATTTCAGGGGTTCATTATTATTATATGAATATTTTGGTATTTTTGAAATAAATGGAGAATCGAAAATGGTTCTGTTATTATCTACTACATTTTCTGTTTTTAGGTCATTGTTTTTATAGTTGACAACATCCCAATCATCAGCAGTATCTAATTCTGCTGATTCATTAAAATCATTCTTTAAATCTTCTTGAGATATATGAAAATCAAAGATATCTTTGGCAGCAACAATAATATTTTGATTATTCTGAGGATTAATACAAATATCAATAACACTACTTGAAGCTTTGGATGAAACAACATAGGTTCGAGAATATGAAAAACCTGAAGCTGGCATAAATGGTGAGATAAATGGATCAGATACAGCAATTCTATAATGCTCGGTGAGCCTAGTATCATGCATTATTTTCAGCTTTTCAATACAGTTTGGCAACAATGGCGCCACATCAGATTTTATTGATGGGTTCGATAACTTGAAGTTTTTCAAACATGAAAATAGATGTCTATGTCTATGATGATAAGATGACAAGAAGGGAGAATAATTAATTGGTCCTTTACATAATGAACATGACATTTTATCAAATAATAAAAACCAGAAGAGATGTTTGTCATTATCAGTAATTTGTTTGCTTTTCCCAACTATCGAATTTAACATTTCAGAATTCATATTGCTCTTGTTAAGATGAGAAATGGTTTGCTCAATCATTATGGCTAAAGATGGAACAAAAAATGTATTTTCAAATAAAGGAACCATAAAATTAACCCTTGAAAGAGTATATTCAATTGAAAAAAGTAACATTGAAGCCTTGAAAACATCCATATCATTTTGGATCAGTATTTTTGAAGCATCACAGAGAATTTTCACAATTGTTGGATTGCATTCATTATTAAAAATCTTTGTCATAAGAAAACATAGGTAGTAATCGGATAATGAAACCAATTCAGGTCCCTTAATAGCCATTTCTAGTTTAATCAGGCTGTTTCCTAAAGTTACTGGATATATTTTAAAATCATTATTCTCATGTAAATTTTGATCTGGAAACAGAGGTTCAATTTTCGGATCATTAGAATAATCAGAACTATCAGATTCATCGAAATCTCCAATATCACCACCACCGAAATCAAAATTAAGATCATCACTTGTTTCATCGTGATCATCTGAAATGACTTGTTCGCTGTTTTTTTTCAATTCTTGATGAATAATCACTTCAAGTGATGGTGATGGTGCTACAGAATCGTGATTATTTATGATTGAATATGCTATATAAGGACTCTCCATAATATCTAGTGACATTGGCAAAACAAAGCTATTATAAGCTTTCAATAACTCACATTTATGAGCATTAATTGAAAGTATTTCACACGGCTCTAAAACAAGAGTTTTTAGCGAATTAATGGCATCACAAAGCTCACCTGAAATGGCATGATAATAAAATCCATTCAGTAAACTCTTAACTGAATGAATAGAGTCATCATTCCTCTTAACATTAATCAATCTGGATACTAAATCAGACAAAATGAAGTTGTATTTCAATACCCCAACACATGATTCGAAATCGTTTGATACATAGAAAAGAAGGGAAGCCAAAGCAGGTCTGTGTTCTCGAAGAGCTCTGTAAGCAGCTAGGAGAGTTTTTCTCGTTGATAATTGACCACTAAGTGATGCATCTATTGTTGATGCTAGCTTTTCTTGGCCAAATGCAGCAGCAATTTTCTTTCCTAAAACCTTTTTGCCTGTAATAATACATAGTAATAAAAACTCATCAATATCTGCAGAATTAGGTTGACTTTTGCTCAGGAAATGCACAATAGATGATTGTAAAACAGAATTCTCCCTAATCCAATATGGAAGAAGAGAATCATAAACATCTGAAAGCGATTTAAATTGTATCATTTTCGCCAATTGATCCTGATTTTTGGATAGTCTTCCCCAAATTGAGAATAATCCGATACATTTCCTAACCTGAGGAACATTAAAGGAAAGAATAAAAGAAAAAAGGCAAATCTGTCCATAACGATCCAAATCTTGCCAGTTTTGAGGAATAATACTAATAATCTTCTGAAGATTTAGTGGCAATAAATGTGTATTTGAAGCGAAAGGAGAAGTATCACATAATTTGGAAAATGAAAAGTCTTTTTGAGAAGGAATCCTCGAATTAACAATCGAAATCAATACTGGAATATATGCAAGGGTATAGGCTGTGCAAACAGTATAAGCTCTAGATGGCGAATATAAGGATGGAAAAGATTCTGAAGAAACCTGTACTCGGAAAAGTGAGTTCTCTGTTGATGCAAATATTGAACCATCATCAAAAAATGATATTGCGTTGATTCTTCTTGAAGGAATCGGCTTAAAAGTCCATGAGTACAATGGAACTTCAGATGGTGAGGCTATTCTATCAGATAAAATGGCATAAAATCCCAATTCATTTGTAGTTGAAACAAGAACAATTGGAATTGTATACCTCAAAAAAAAGACATTAGGCGTTTCAAAATTCCTTGATGAAAGCAAGGAAAACCCGTTTTTATTCCTAAATAATATTTTTACATCACTTGGGGATGATACTGCGATTAAATCTGTTGAGTGAATCGATATATTGGAAATATTATCATGCAATGCTTCAACATCAATTTTTCGAAACTCTGATCCAGATGATATATAAGAAATAATAATACTGCCATCACTAACAATAACCATTGCATTATTGCTTTCAATCCAAATTTCAAAAATTAATGACTGAAAGCCAAAATCAACCTTTTGAATGTACTCAAGAGATTTCTTGAGCTCAAAATAATGAGATCCAACAATAATCTGTTTTTCATTGAAATTGTACATCTCTTCATTATTATCTAACGGTCTTTCTTCATACCAATTGTATACAGAACCATCATTATGATATGACACCAATTGTGAGTTTTTTTGTCTAATAGATTTGATTGTAGATGAAATAAATGGACGAGAGAAGGGACAATGACATAGAAAGTCTCCATTACCATATTCGATTTGATAAAACGACAAATGAGTCATCGAAAATATAGAAATATCAAGTCTTCTCTTAATCTGATTCTCAGCAAATAAATATCTGGTATCACAAATAGTACATACGACACCTATACTAGGCAATTTCATGGAGAATAAACATCTCATTTTTGGTTTCGAAATTTGTTCTAATAAAAAAGATTCATCTCCAAGAGATGCAATAATGAATGCTGGCATTCTAGGAGTGAATGGAAAAACATCTTGTGATTTTGATACAGCCCTACCAAAACGATTTGGATGGTGCCAATGCTCAGATGGTTGGCAAAAAGCGACGCTTTGGACAGGTCTATTGAAAGAATACCATGATACACAAACCATATCATGGGATGATGATGATTCTGTCCATATCCTCACTATCCCATCAACAGAAGCTGTGACAGCTGTAAGATGATTTGTGCAACCCCATTGAAAATCTTGTACATTCGATGCCATTGGAAGAACAAATCTCTTCAGTTTTTCAAATGGCTCAAACCAAAGAACTGGAGGAGGCCCTCCTCTGATATATGAAGAAATAGCTCTACCGCAAGGTGATACAGATACTTCAAGATGAGATTGTGTATCAGTCAGCAAACACGGCTGAGAAAGACATAGTGATGATTTAATAGGCATTAAATAAATGCAATTCCCAGAAATAAAAAACAAATTTCTTAATGAAGCCGTAATAGATGAAGGTACCATCTTAATATCCTTAAAATCTAAAAGATTAGATTCCTTAATAATTGAATAGAGGTAAAGAATTCCTTTCGAACTGCAACAATATAAATGTTGCTCTCCTACAAATGTCAGTGCAATTATAATGTCTGTTGGATCTGGTGTAATAATCATTCTTTCTTGAAAAGTCTGCCTATCATAAATAAAAATCATGTGTTCACAGGGAAAAGCAACTAAATATGAACGATTGATGGCATATATAGTCGAATCAAAAGAACGAAAATTATTTGGTTTAATCCCAACTCGCTGCCAAGAAGGAAGATAGGACGACATTCTAGAGTTAGTTTCAGTCACATGTCGGAATCAGCTCCAGAAGAAGAACTAGAGTTTCCTGGATATTCGGAATGGGAAGAGAGCGATATATGCTGTTATAAAGGCGCAATATATATTCCATTGATAAAAGCCACATTTATAGGGCATTGGGAAGTTAATTCGTGTTTCCCCATAATTGTATTGTTTTTTTCAATTACAGCATATATGATTGGGACTTTATTAGTCATTCCGTATTACATCCAAAATGGAGTATATATTAATTTATTGTTTTCTTCTTTATTTTTCTTGTTTACCTATTCATACTTAAGAACAATCATTGATGGCCCGGGGTATTTTCCATTCTATTGGCCGGAAAGAAGGAATGATATTGAGTCTATATCTCTTTTAGAAACAGATGAAGTCTCTCCTTCAGGTATTATATCCAAACAATCTCAATTAACATGGGCTAGGAAGCAAAAGCGTCCTCCAAGATGCATTTTATCATCCACTGGCAGAAGAATTGTTATAAGACCAGACCATTTCTGTGGATGGACTTCCACATGGATTGGGAAACGGAACCACAAGTTTTTTGTACTATTTAATTTATGGGGATTTGCATTCATTCTTTGTTTCTTGATACTGCTTGTTTTAGGAATCAAAGAAGAAATTGACAATGACCAAGGAATAATAATTGCATTATTTTTATCATATTCATTTTTTGCACTTGGTTTCTTATTACTTACGTCAACATTTGCTTTTTCATCAATTTTTGCTGTGTTTGGTAATGTTACTAACTGGGAAGATTGGAATCGAATTAATCTAAAAAGATATGATCATGGATGCATTAATAACATAGAAGATGTATGCGGCCCAAAATCTCATTTTTGGTCGTGGCTTCTACCAATATCACCTTGGATCCATGTATCAAATAATCAACTTATAGAAAACTATATAGAATACTTTGATTGATAAACAATGTAAAAACACAGTTTATTATACTCATTTATCTTTCTCAAGTATTATTGCATCAGTTGTTTGAGTAAAGTGATGAGAAGGTATTGGCTGAAAGCGTTTCAGAGATGAAGAAAAGCGAAGGAAACATGATACATTTGTGTCTGGTATCATCTCAGGACCCTTTCCCCATATCTTGCTAATTTGTGTACTATCAGCATTCAATACATATATTCCCTTTAAAACCATTTTCATTGGGGACAAATTCAGGATAATTCTGTCATTGGGAAACCCTTCAATAAGATTCAAAAGGGACTTTAAAAGATTATAATGATTAGGAGATGGAACTAAAGTGAAACGCAAAGCATTAGCAATCATTCCATTATTGGGTATTGTTTTGGTATTCTTCTCTACTTGATGTGTCACATGTAGAGAACTAGTAAAAACTGCTCGGATTTTCCGATTTCTAGTATCAAAATTGATATTAGTATCTTCTTCCATGGGTTCTTCAAATGAATGAGATAAACCAGCTTCAATTCCTCTTTCGACAGTTTTCTGTGTTTCGATTTCAGATGATCCATCCAATAATGAATTTGGTTCTTCCAGACTTATAATCTGAGTTGCTTTGTTAGACAATGCGGGATCATTTTCGAATATTTGGGAAGATAATTCAATCAACATTTGTGGAATTGTGTCTCGTTTTTGAGATATTCTCCTCAGCAAGGCAACTGTTGCATAATATACCGAATTAACTAATTTTTCATCAGAATTATCACTGAATAGGGATCTCACGGTTTTGAATAAATTCTCCAGGGTTTGCTCTGATGGAGGGAACTGAGATACCATTTTAATACTATTCGACATTATTCTCATTTCGCTTTCAGAAAATCCTTTCCAATTTAATGGTTGCTGTGTTAAGCATAACAATAATGATGCTGAATCTGTCGCTATTTTAGACATCTTTGTATCTTCAAATGATTCATTATCTTCGACATTTTTAACATTAGTATCATCACAAATTTTGATTGTGTCAGATAATGAGTGTGCTGCATTCCGAAGCCTTTTTTGACTCATTTCCAGAGAATAATTCTCTGCAGATATGGAGAACCTTTGAGCTTCATCAATAAACTGATTTTTTGAATCTTGAAATGAACTTTCATATATGTTTTGTTGTTTCTTATGTTTCTTTCTATATATTACTTTCTTTTTTCTATTCAAAGATCTACATTTTGGTGAAGGTTCGGAATTAAATTCTCCTTCATTAACGCTATCAGCAGAAAACATATCTGAGGTGTTGGAATTATCGAAATCATCATATATGGGGTTATTGATTCTATTTAAAACAGGTTTTTCATCTACAATTAGTTGAGAACTTACAACAAATTGTTGGTTGTTTGTTGGTGCTTCTGTCATTTGAATATTGCTTTCAAATTGGATCTCATCTTTAATCAGATTAGGCTTTTCTCTAGGAAGCAAGTTAACACTAGGGAATGCAATGAAAGATCTGGATTTCATATGAGGCGCTTTCTCATTTGTATCATTATTGATTATACCACGATTTTCTCGCAATGATGAAATAGAAATATTGTTAGTATTATAAACAATATCACTTGATGGATTATCATACAATGTATAAAATGACTTTGACATTATCTTATTCGGGTTCATAACATGTGGCATATACATCATAGGTTGGAATAGAGTGTTAAAACCATATGGTTGTGGTATTTGATATGGATAAAAAGGGTAATTGACTTGAGGATGATAAGCTGGATTATATGAATCAGCTTGGGTATGTGATGATTGGTAATGGTGTTGTCGATTTTCTGGAACATTTTTCGAGGAATTCTTAGTTAATTCAGCCTCGCTGTTACTTAAAGTATCATATTCAAAATTGTGATTCATTGAATGATCATTGATATCCATTTTTCTTAAAGTACCCTTGTTTTCAGTGTTTTCAGAATACCTCCCATATTTCTTTTTAAGATGTGGATGCTTTTCCGTATCTCCTATAGGAGAATCATTAGGAGTGCAACTTTTCTTTAGAAGGAAAGGTAATTCTTGATTGTTAACTTTGTGCTTATCAACTGATATATGATCTAAGAGTGAATGGTTTTTGGTATCATCCACAGATTCAGATTGAGAATCATTAAAACCTTTTGATTCACTATCATTATTGCTCTTTGAATTCTCATGGGCGGAAAGGATTTCTATGTCATTAAGATCTACATCATCAGTCTTTCCTATGATATCTGAATGAGGTTTAGGATTGGAATCTTCTTTTACAGTATTAATCGCATTTTCTTCTATTGGATCATAAAGCAAATCATTGTTTAACTCGATTTCATCATTTTCATTAAGATTACTACCATTATCAATATTTCTTTCATATACATTTCCAATTTGTGGTTCTAACTCAGATATTTCTCCAATCTTCTCATCGTCTCGCTCTTTTTCATTATTTATTATCTTAGTTTCTATGTTATCATTCAAATCATTTGAATTGTCAATATTTTGATCATCAACTTTGATATTTAATCTTTCATCTTCCAGCTCAGGATCTATATTCTCGGCTATTTGACAATCTTCCAGATTATTTTCATTTGTAAATATTAATGGAATCACTGGAGAAGATTCAAATCCAGAATTCAGTTCTGGTTTATTATCATCATTCTGAGTATTTATGCTATTATCTAGCTTATTATCTATAGTAGTAACAATTCCTAATCCATTCTCTTCATCTTTGTTAAAGGGCTGGACTATCTGATCATTATTCAATAAATAGTTTTGTTCAGATATTCCTCTAGTCAAATCCGTATTAATATCATCAATTTCTTCTTCTTCAATCTCAAAATTGCCATCCATGTGTATAGATTGTACATCAACAAAACTTGTGCTTAAAGGCTCACCTTCATTCAAGGTAGATTCAGTATTCACTACAGACACTTTAACATTTTCGAGAAATTCAGGGGTAATGGGTTCTCTAATATCATCGATCTTCTCATCAATACTATTTTCTGGAAATTTTTCAAGAATATTAATCATTGAACATTCTTCTTCACCATTATTCACTAAAAGATTTAAGCTATCATTCTGTTTGTCCTCATCAACAAGTTCTGATGATGGTACTTCAGTACCATTAATATTTTTCAATACATTCTCATTATTAGAATTATTCATTTGTTGATTATCTACATCTTCATTATCATCATCTTGTTGGTTAACCATTAGTTGAGGAGTATTATCATTGCTATTGATCACATTCTCAGGAAATGCTATAGAATTATCTGTGTTTAACGATTGAGATAGAACAGTATCTATAGTATTGGATATTTCTAAATCATTTTTTCCACTTTCAGGCAAGAGAAATGATTCGATGTGAGAACTATTTAAAACAACTGTATCATTAAGAGGATCATTCAAAGGTAATTCTTGAGAAATGGGGGGTTCAATAATAATTTTTGTCTTTGGTTTGGATGTCCGATTAGATAGACCCGACGCTTTCTTATCTTTATTGACAAAACTATTCGATTTTGAATCTCCACTTAGAGGATAATTTTTTTTATGCAATGATGAAAATGGATAATCAAGAGTAGAATTCGAGCTCCGGATTTTTGTTTGAACGATTTTTTGTTGGTTAACTGGTTTGTTATGTTTTTTAATAATATCATCATCAGGCACAAGAGTGATCACTGGAGGAGGGAGTGGTTCCAAACGGATGAACTTCTTCACAGATGAGCGGGTAGAATGAAAAACATCCGAAAAAAACACCATGATCAATCTCTCATTTGTGTGATTGAATTTGGGGACATATATTAGAAGCTTTTCTGATACTCTCGATATTAAATTCCAATTCTCAGCTGTTTTTTCAGAACTCAATGAGCTTCCATATTGAACCGTGTTTTTAGGGATAATATCTGGGAATGCCCTTGATAGTGCAGCAGCCACATGTTGACCGCTCCATATATCATTTGATAGATTTTTGATTTCATAAAGGGAATGAACACATGAGAATTTTGAAAGCCACAAGCAAATTGATTCTTCGAGAATCATAGGTTGCTGTTTCATTACATAAAAAGATCTTGGGAGTTTCTTAATATCTTGACATATAGCATCGATTGAAAGTGATTTATCAGCAACATACCATTCAATCAACATAATGACGGCAGAATGCATATCTTCATCACCTTGTTCTAAAGATTGTGCATTGCATATAATTGAAGGTGAATAGCCAAGAATGCCCAATTTTGATAATACATTTTGGAAATTGGTTATTGGATCAGAGTACTTTTCATTATAGTCAGATATGGCGCGCAATAAAAAAGCATAAGGAACCCCGGTTTTCAACATTTCTATGTCTATATCCCTGTCGAATGGATAATCAAAAAAAATGTCGGATTTAATAGAAGCAAAGCTTAAAGAAAGTAATGGATATGCCGTTTCAGGATTTCTCTGAGAAATTACACGCTTAATCACTATATTTATCCACTCAATATGAGAAAAAACAGGATTTTTATCATTCAACATTATATAACGATCTTATGGAGACTGGAAACACAGATTTTAGTCTCCAAGACGCTTGGAAACATGACCTTGGTAGTTTTCCAATGCCAAATGATGATGATCATCATCATTGTTTCCATAAATTTGTATCTGATCATGGTTTTGAAGATTGCTTTTTTGGAAAATAAGAGAACAAGAATGGCAATATATTTCATTTTCTATAATTATAGGCATTTTAAGTTTGGAATTACATCGATAACATGTTAAATGTTTTGAATGATAGGCATGTTGACCAAAAAATAACGCATCGTTTCCACAAGGATTTCCACACCGATGACAACGAGGACCTATATTTGGAATTGCATTAAACGATTGAACATCTTCTTGTGTGTCTTTTTCGTCACTATTGATATCAAAGTTCATTGTTCTAACCAAATTCACTATTTCTTCATCGTCAGGATCTATGGTGCTACTTTTAAGTTTTGTGAAGCCGCTAAAACATGGTTTTCCGTTATTTCCTTCACCATTAAAGGAAAGATACATCTTGACTGAAAACAATTAATCGTTGTAAACTTATTAAATTTCTGAATTCTGATCCGATGGAAAAGTATATTCAATTTTGTTTTTGTAAATAACATTTATTCAATAATTGTGGAGCCGTTGATGTCTTGTTGTAATTTGAACCATCTACATGACGATACCAATAATCCGAGGAAAATTACCCCTGTTATGGAAACTGATCCGATTGTAAACCAATGTGTAAATGCCTTTTCAATCTCTTTGTTATATGTTGATGATGGGATTCGTGTTGGAAGGTATACTTCACATTTCAAACAATCTACAGAACTTATCCCATTTGCGAGAGAATTCTGAGAAGTAAGAGAGTATATTTTAGAATTTATACAGCATTGATCAAGAGTAAAAAATGTTCGGTTGGAAAAAGGAGATACATTGTTTTGAGTAAAACAGCAAGAGAAGAATACAAGACAATTTGGATTAAGATCTATGTCACCATCAATAAAACCATTGTTTTTGTAGAAATTGCATGATCTAAACACAGAGAGATTGCTTTCGGTAATAATGATATGTGCCTGAGATGTCGTAAATTGAATTATTGAGTTATTGATATGTGATTCTAATACACTTAAAAACAAAGATCCGCCATTTTTAGCTTCATTATATTTAAATTCACAGCCAGAAATATTAAGTATGCCATTTGGAGAAGCAAAAAAAATTGCACCGCCATTTGTTGCCGTATTATTGTAGAAAAACGAATCAATAATGGTTCCGATTATACCACTACCAACCGACAGTATCGATCCTCCGCTAAAAGGTGAAAAATTATGAGTGAAATTACACTTACTCACAAAAAAACTTAAATAGACCTCTAGTGGGTTATTATTATACAAAAGATTACTAAACATTAATTTATCGATATAAATAGGAGAACCAAGGAATTTTTTAAAATTGCAACGATAAAACTGTGTTAAACCACAAAAACCAGAAGAATAATAAAAATTTGCAAAAGAATTTCCAATAAAAATACTTCTAAACGAATTTTTTTTGCTGAAAAAGCTTTTGGATCCCGCAAAACCGTGTTTCAACCCAATAATGGACAAACTTTGTATCGAAAGGTTCAACATTATAACGATAATATTGTACTCAAATTCTGATTTACAAAATCGTTTTTTCCAAAATTTCAATTAAATTTATTCGTAAAGGATACCGTTTAGTTTTAGTCTATCCATGAATGAAAAACAATCTGCACTTGCTCCAACACGTGCTAGACAGAAGGTTAGTAACAAATCCAAGAACACAAAGTGGACTGCAGAAGAAGATGAATATTTTACAAAGATAATGGTTGAAAATCCGAATTTGAATTGGACAGAAGTAGCGGGGAGTTTTCCAGGTAAAACAGCTCAACAAGTAGCTGAAAGATGGGAAAAGGTTCTAAATCCAACTTTGATTAAGGGATCATGGACTCGTGAAGAGGATGAAACCATAATTAAGTTTGTACAGGAAAATGGAACGAAGAATTGGACCAAGCTTTCTTCTTTGCTTCCAGGGAGGATTGGAAAACAGTGTCGTGAGAGATGGAGGAACCACTTGGATCCTGAAGTAAATAGAGATCCTTGGACAAATGAAGAGGATGCAATTCTAATTGAAATGCATGAATCTTTGGGCAACCAATGGGTTAAAATAGCAGAGCATATTCCCGGAAGAAGTGATAATTGTGTGAAGAATAGATGGAACTCCACTTTGAAGAAAAGGCTTTTATATTCTCAAGGGAATTATCAGAAACCAAGGAGAGGAAGGCCTTCACTGCTTAAGACTCATAAATCTGCAGATGATGTTCCAATTCCTCCTAGAATTGAAGAGATTTCGGCTGATATCAAATCTCAATCACCAACCAAAAATCCCACACCAAATCTTCTTTCACCATTTACTCTCAAATCCCCATTTGGTATAATGTCTCCCTTAATGAAAGATAATGGATTTGGATTTTGGTCACCTCCTCGTGAGCAGAAAGATTATGAAGGAGCATCTTGTATGTCTCCAAACCTGTTTTCTCCATCACTTGCTGAAAATAGAGCTGGAATTGCAAATCTATTGTCTCCTCTTTATTCAAAAAACCAAACAGAGCATAATTTCCCACAAATACCCAGTGCTTTCAACTGATATTTGATACGGAACTATTAAAAATCTTGATTAATAACATGTTTATTGTAATAATATGGGTTTGCGAAGAATTGGAAACAGTTGGGGTCCTAACGCAATTGTGGATGGGTCTGGGATTTCGGATAAATTACTGCTCATCCCTGATTCGGTGGCATTATTCTGCATTGCTGAAAGGGTGAGCCTTGATCCAACACTTTTGGCTAGGTTCAACTTCATGGGTCCTTCTTTCTTTTGGCTATATGATTTATAAAGAGCCTTGTCGTCAGGTAGAACGACATTTTGAGGTGGCGGTGGAGCGCTATGTTGATTAGAATGTTTGGGAAGCTTCAAGAAGTGTTTTTTGGTCTTTTCATTGGAGTCACTGATAGTTGAGTCAGCTTTTCCCTTTCCTTTCTCTTTTGATTGTACAACAGACAAAAGATTTTGTTGAGAGGGAATCTCACATTGGGTTAGAGGACGAAAACTGATTGAGTTATCTGTCTTCATTCCAAATATTTGAGGATATATCTCATTAACAGAGTCAATAGAAAATGACACCTTACCAGACTTAAAGAGTTTAACTATCATTTTGAACGAAGGACGATGCCTAGGATCAAATGATGTACAAGATCGAACCAATGCTTGTAAAAACTGTGGTGAATTTGATGGAAGGCTCATCCTTCTCTTTTCCGAAAATGATGTTTGCATGATTTCATCTAAACTATTGCATTCTTTTCCTTCTTCATTTAGATAGAGGTCATATAACAATACTCCATATGCATAGACATCTGAAGCCTTAGTTCTGATTCCGCCCTTCATAACCTCTGGAGCAAGCCATTTGCTATTGGGATGGTGTGATTTGATTGATACTCCATACTTCTGAGCTAAAGGAATAATTCCATAATCAGAGATCATAGGGGAACCATCCTCCCCTAGAAGAACATTTTGAGTTTTTAGGTCGCCATGAATAATTTTTTTGTGGTGAAGGTCATTCATTCCAATAGAAATCCCAAAAGCAATGTTGCATTTTTCATTTGACGTAAGCTTGTGGGAACGTATCGCTTCGCTAAGAGATCCAAAAGGAGCTTCTTCTGTGGCTATGGTCATTGGATTGTTAAAAATAAACCCAATTGGGGGTGTCAAAAAATGAGATACTGGTTGCATGAGTAGCACAAAATCGAAAAATATCTTATTCAAATGATCCATTGTGGCATCAGTTAGGTAAATCTGCTTGGCTATAATTCGTCTATTTGTTGGAATGTGGAGGTTAAGGTTGGAAAGACCATACTCACCTGCATTTAGATTTCGCAAAGGAGAACAATCTTTCTTCATAAAAGAATAAGATCCTAACTTCTCTCGTATGGTTCTAAGGGCTGCTAGTTTTGTATTCATCTTTATTTATTGGAGCCAAAATATTGAATTGATTTTTGGTTATTTGATAGTACAATCTTCTAAAGACTCATGAATTTTTCAATGACAAAATAAACATTTAATATTTCCCAAGAATTGAATAGAAATAATCGGTTATTTTTCTTATTTAATTTTTTTATTTTGCTTTTCAATTTTGTGTTAAAAATTAAAATTTGTTAATAAAAATATCCTAGCGGTTATTTATGATGCAAATCTCTATGAAAAGTTTCGGTTTTGGAAGTTCTCAAAAAATCGTGAATATCGAGGAGAAACCAATTCAAGTTTTTGAATTGAAAAATAAAATATTTTACAGCTTCTTAAGGAATGGTGAATGGTTAAACAATAGGGAAGATTGTCAGTCTCGTTTTTATTGATTTTGTTTTTCTATTGTTTCAGATTATCAAAAGAAACGACAAACTATCCTTCCTCAGCATATTGAAATGACAAAACAACTTAGATCATTATTCTAAAAACAACACATCATAGATTTTTATTATATTTTTCATTTC
>Ga0209639_1001485_pt1 | contig 22987 bp, 25 predicted proteins | sample EPASupsiteHSE605_FD_187268 | JGI IMG/M metagenome (GOLD analysis project Ga0209639, IMG submission 187268) | Bioremediated contaminated groundwater from EPA Superfund site, New Mexico - Sample HSE6-05 (SPAdes) (version 2) | ecosystem: Environmental > Aquatic > Deep subsurface > Groundwater >...
CAGCATCCCTTCAGCAGATGCTGATATTATATTTAAGTCCATACCGGATAGAAAACCTGGCAAAACAAGCTCAGATAGTGAATAGGAGGGACTAAGATGAAAAACAAACTGGTATGTTATTTTTCGGCAGCTCAATCAGAGCAGCCTATTATATACAGGTTGGTAAAAAGTTATGACCTGATTATAAATATCATTAAAGCCGATATTAATCCGCAAAAGGAAGGTTATTTGGTTTTAGAGCTGGAAGGCAGCAAAACAAGTTATGATGATGGTGTTGCTTTCATCAAGAGCCTGGGAGTAGCAGTTGAACCGCTGAGCGAAACAGTGGTGTGGCAGCCTGAAGTATGTATCCAATGTGGAGCCTGCACCTCTTTCTGCCCAACTGAAGCCCTTAATATGGATCGTACTTCAATGGAAGTATCATTTGATAATTCAAGATGTGTAGTTTGTGGTATGTGCCTGGATTGTTGTCCCACGCGGGCAATAAAATTGCATTTTGAGATTAAGGAGGCCGTTTAAGGTAGGCATGGATAAAAATACTGGCCTGCAAAATGTTAAAAGGAATTATCGGTCATTACATGAAGCAAAAGACTTGCATTATTTTCATTTGAACCTGAAAGAAACTGACCTGGCTATTGGTGTGGATAAAGAGAGCTACACCAGTAGCCTGCTCTCTTTGTGCCAACAGGAAGTGAGAAAATTAAGAGGCGATTTGGAGACTTATATTAGTTTGCATCCTGGCTTTCACAGCTCGTTTGTGCCCTTGGCCCTCCGTCCTGGAGCGCCTCTTCTGGCGGTAACTATGGCCCAGGCTGCTTTTCAGGCCGGAGTGGGACCTATGGCCTCAGTAGCAGGAGCATTTGCTCAGGCTGTAGGGGAAAAATTAAAACCTTTCGTAAGAGATGTAATAATAGAAAATGGCGGAGATATATATATGGATTCTGCCAGTGACCGTTTAGTTTCTGTTTTTGCCGGTCATTCCAAATTTAGTTATAGAATTGCCATCAAGGTTCAGGCAGCCGAAAATCCGTTGGGAATCTGTACTTCTTCCGGTACGGTAGGGCCAAGTATTAGTTTGGGTAAAGCTGATGCAGTCGTAATTAAAGGCATGAACACCGCCCTGGCTGATGCGGTGGCAACTGGCGCTGCCAATCGCATACAAACTGAAAACGACCTTTTGCTGGCGATTGATTATGTAAAGACTATAAAAGGAATAACGGGCATACTTGCGATTAAGGACGACCGAATGGCTGCCTGGGGAAATATTGAGATTGTCCCATTGTAATTAGGAGGTAGATATATGAAAATCGCTGATAGTGTACTGGATTTGATCGGTCATACACCAATATTGAAGCTGAATCGTATGACAGGAGCAGATGATGCCGATGTTTTCGTTAAACTTGAAGGTTTCAATCCTGGCGGCAGCATCAAGGATCGACCCGGGCTCTACATGATAGAAAAGGCTGAATCAATGGGGCAGTTAAAAGCTGGTGCCATAATCCTGGAAGCCACCAGCGGAAATACTGGAATTGGTTTAGCAATGGCAGCTGCTATCAAGGGTTATCCTATTGTTATTGTTATGCCGGAAAATATGAGTGAAGAAAGAAAAAAAATATTGCGCACTTACGGCGCTAAGCTGGTTTTAACTCCGGCTGTCCTGGGTATGGCAGGAGCGGTTGCTGAAGCATTAAAGATGGCCGAATCTGACAGTCGTTATTTCCTGGTTAAACAGTTTGAGAACTCTGCCAATGCAGAAGCTCATGCTCTAAATACTGCATTGGAAATCATAGAACAAATGGATGGCAAACTTGATGTATTGGTGTCAGGAATCGGCAGCGGGGGAACCATAACGGGGGTTGCCTCGGTTTTGAAAAAGAGAATGCCAGATACCCGTATTGTGGGAGTAGAGCCGGCTGGATCTGCGGTACTCAGCGGAAATCCACCCGGGGCTCATAAAATCCAGGGAATAGGAGCAGGATTTATACCGTCAGTGTTGAATATTGATCTAATTGACCAAATAATTTCCGTGGAGGACAATGATGCGATAGAAATGTGCCGCATGCTGGCGCGTCAAGAAGCCTTACCACTTGGTATTTCATCTGGAGCAGCTATTTTTGCGGCTCTTTATTTAGCCCGGCAGTTAGGCAAGGGCAGCAGGATTCTGGCAATTGCTCCTGATGGAGCCGATAAGTATATGTCTACGGAATTATTTATTTAGGGGGAAAACGGATGAATTCCAGAAAACGTGGTTCGCTGGTAAGGATACTGATAGCCCTGGGAGTGTTTGCTTATGTAGGCTACCAGTCTCGTTCGGTTCTGCCGAGCTTTGATCTTTTAGTGATGATTACTTTCTTCACCATATATTTACTGTGGACTACTGTTGCTGAAACTTTGATTTATCAGGACCCAGATGAATATGTTATAGAAGATGATGATCGTAAATCATATATATATCTTCAACTAACCTTTATGGCAGCCCTTTTTTTTGCTACAATTGATTTCGTAGGTCTGCATTATACCCGCATCAAGATGTTGGAACCCTACATAATGTATGCTGGAATTGTATTATTTATTGCCTCCTGCTTAATTCGCTGGGGGGGCTTTAAATCTATAGGTAAATTCTTTAACCCGCGGGTAGCCGTATACCAGAATCACCAGCTTATTACATCGGGAGCCTACCAGAGTATCAGGCATCCCTTATACCTCGGTTCACTGCTTAGCTTCATAGCAATTCCCTTGGTTTTTAATTCCTGGGGAGCTTTGCTGCTGATGATTCTAACCACTATACCAGCCCTGGCTTACAGAATCAAAGTAGAAGAAGAGCTTTTGACTAAACATTTTGGCGATGCTTACCGCGATTACGTAAAAAGGACAAACAAAATAATTCCGGGTATCTGGTAAATATTAAACAAGGAGGCACTAATATGTCAGGACATTCCAAGTGGTCAACTATTAAACATAAAAAGGCTAAAACGGACGAGAAAAAAGGTAAAGAGTACACCAGGCTGGCCAAAGAGATAATTATCGCTGCCCGCTCTGGAGGTGGAGATCCAGAATCAAACTCCAAGCTTAAACTAGCTGTACAAAATGCCAAGGCCGTAAATATGCCAAATGAGAATATCGCGAGGGCTATTAAGAAGGGTACCGGAGAAGTAGAAAGTGATATGATTGAAGAATTGACCTATGAGGGTTATGCTCCAGGCGGGGTTGCAGTGATGCTGGCTATTGCCACTGATAATCGTAATCGTACTGCCTCAGACATCAGACACTTGTTTTCAAAGCATGGGGGCAACCTGGGCGAAACTGGCTGCGTGGGTTATATGTTTGAACGGGTAGGATCGCTAACTGTTAATCGGGAAAATCTCAAGGTGGATGTGGAGGAATTTATGCTTCAGGCTATTGAAGCGGGAGCAGATGATGTAAAAGAAGACGATGATGAGATAGAAGTAATTACTTCCCCGGAAAACTTTATGGCTGTTAAGGATGCTCTGGAGAAGGAAGTTACCTTTGAAGAAGCTGATATTGTCATGCTTCCCAGTAATACTGTGGACATAACTGATGAAGTGATGGCAGCTAAAGTATTAAGACTTATAGATGTGCTGGAAGATCACGATGATGTACAGAATGTATATGCCAACTTCTCAATACCCGATGAGATACTGGAAAAACTAATGTAAGAAAATAAATTGTAATTCTAATCAGACGAGCCTTTTTAAGAGGCTCTTTTTTTTTGCCCTAAAAGTACCTTTATCTCCAAATTGTATGTGCTTAGGTATAAATAATTGCAGAGCAGGAGAAAATAGGGAATAGAGGTGATAGAGGTGAATAGAAAAGCTATAAGCGCTTTAATGGCAATTTTCCTTATTGCTGGCCTGGGCATGGTTTATTACTTTTGGGGTGACTCATTGAGACTAGCAATGAATAAGGAACAGAAGCCAGCCATTAACACGAAAACTGCAGACATAAAAATGGATGCCGGAACTCCAATTATTTTGGAGAAGGAATATAGTCGCTCCAACAAAGTGGTTATATCTGAATTTGAAAATAAGCAGGACGTTATTGGATATACCCTGGATGAAATTCGTTCAAAATATACATCGGCAAACGGTTTTAAAATAAGCTTTAAGGATGGAAGCCTGGTTATCCGTCAAACTATCGATGATTGGTCACCTGAGGATAAAGCTAAATGCCGGTTGAAGGAATACCAGGACATGGTAGCGATATATAATGGACCCAATACTCAAAACGATAGTCTGTTGAAAGTCACAGCGATTCGTTTTTCAACCCTGCCGGCAAATATCAAAGAAGCAATCCAGCAGGGAAAATATGAGTTTGAAAATGAGGCTGCCATTAATGATGCCCTAGAGAACTTGGATGAATATTTTTAACCCGGACTCCCGGTTGAGTGCCGGGTTTATATAAAAGGGATAAGGTTCGCTAAGAACCTTATCCTTTTTTATTGCTATAAATCATAGCCGCACTGGACGTTTTGAAGTATCATTATGTTGTGAGTCTAATAACTGTTTGAGGTACCATAACATGCTTGTATTGGGAATAGATCCGGGCACGGCTACCACTGGTTTTGGATTAGTAAAGTACGAACGGGGCAGGGAAATTTTGGTCAGGTACGGGGTTATAAAGACTTCTCCTGATATGGATATGCCCCAGAGGCTTGTGAAAATTAACCGGGAATATAATGACTTGCTGGATGAACACCATCCAGATGCGGTAGCCATTGAACAAATATTTCATCACAAGAATGCTAAAACTGTAATCACTGTTGCCCAGAGTCGGGGGGTTCTTTTAATGACTGCAGCAGCACGAGAAATAGAAATAGCGGAATATACACCTCTGCAAGTAAAACAGGCCGTTACTGGCTTCGGTAATGCTGACAAAAGGCAGGTGCAAATCATGGTGCAAAAGATCCTGGCTATAGATAAAATACCTAAACCAGACGATGCTGCTGATGCACTGGCTATTGCTCTTTGTCATCTCCATTCGTACCGTATAGGTAATACGTTTAAAGGTAGGAGGTTCTCATGATTTCATTCTTGCGAGGGATTCTGGTTCAATCCAACCAAGAATCTATTATTGTCGAGGTCAGCGGAATAGGTTATGAAGTTCAAATTCACAGCCGTATCCTTTCAACATTACCAGCGTTTGGTTCTCCTATACTCGTACATACCTATTTGCAGGTACTTGACAATGATCTTAAATTATTTGGTTTTTTAAATCGGGAAGAATTGGAATTATTTAAAATACTACTGGGAGTTTCGGGTATGGGAGCCCGTGGTGCTTTAAATATTCTGTCGGCTTTAAACCCGGCTGATTTTTACCAGGCAATTGCCAGCGCGGATGAAAAGCGACTTCTAACAGTTTCAGGCATAGGGAAGAAAACAGCGCAGAGGCTGGTATTCGAACTTAAGGATAAAATAGGGAACCAACAGGGACTAGCTTTAGGCGCCAGCGACGACGGCTCTATTCTGGAAGAAATTCTGGAGGCTTTAGAAGCACTGGGGTATCAGCGCAGCGAAGTATTTCCATTACTTATGGATATGAAGATGCAGGGCGAATTAGGAGATAGGGTAGAGGAAAATATAAAAAAAGTTCTGCGTTTTAAAGCTATGCAGATGAAGAAATAGGGGGAGTTTGAATTGCAGGATAATCGCCTGGTATCTTCTCAGGCTCTGGGCGAAGAAGACTATAATGATAGTTCATTACGGCCTTTACGACTGAATGATTATATAGGACAGGATAAGGTTAAGGAAAATCTGGAGGTATTCATATCTGCAGCCCGGGATAGAGGCGAAAGCCTTGATCATGTTCTCTTAAGCGGGCCGCCGGGCCTGGGAAAAACTACTCTGGCTACGATTATGTCCCATGAAATGGGCTGCTCCATCCGTAGAACGTCGGGACCGGCAATTGAAAGGCCTGGTGATCTGGCCGCTATACTAACCAATCTGGAACCAGGCGATGTGTTATTTATTGATGAAATACACAGGATGAACCGCAGTATTGAAGAAATCATGTATCCGGCCATGGAAGACTTTCTGATCGATATAGTTATCGGCAAAGGACCGGCAGCACGTACCCTGCAGATTGACCTGCCGCCGTTTACCCTAATTGGTGCAACAACCAGGCCTGGGCTTTTGAGCTCTCCGCTTCGAGACCGGTTTGGTATTACCTGCCGGCTCGATTTTTATGGGGAGGAAGACTTAACCCGTATTATTACTCGGGCCGCATCAATACTGGGTATAGCCATAAACAGTCCAGGTGCTCATGAAATTGCGCGCTGCTCACGAGGAACCCCGCGTGTGGCTAATCGTCTTTTAAAAAGAGTGAGAGATTTTGCTCTGGTCAGAGGAAGCGGTCAAATTGACGGTGACACAGCCATTAAAGCGCTGGAAATGTTGGAAATTGATAGCTATGGGCTGGATATGGTTGACAGGATGATACTTGATGCTATAATAATTAAATTCGGCGGAGGGCCGGTGGGATTGGAAACCCTCGCCGCCTGCGTTTCTGAAGAAACTGATACCCTAACCGATGTTTATGAGCCGTATTTATTAAAGCTGGGTTTCATTAACAAAACTCCACGTGGCAGAGTAGCAACCGAGCAGGCTTATCGGCTCATGGGATATCCATTGAAAAACCAGATTGAAGAGCATACTCTATTTGAACCTTAAATGTTGCAGCGTGAATTAAAAAGTAGGTGATTATATGTCTCGGGTTTTGTTACACATATGCTGCGGACCCTGTGCCAGTTACCCGGTTCCTGCTCTGCGCAAGGAGGGTTATGAAATGGCTGGTTATTTTTATAATCCCAATATACATCCCTACAATGAATGGTTTAAGCGTAAACAAGCCCTGGAACAATACGCCGGGCTGGTCGATCTGAAGGTTATTTATGATGAGAATTATAATCCGACGGATTACTTTCAAAAAATTTCATTCCGTGAAAGTCAGCGCTGCTTTATATGCTACCAGATGAGATTAGAGCAGGCTGCACATATAGCTAAAAGAGGTAAGTTTGATTTCTTTACCACTACATTATTGGTGAGTAAACACCAGAAACATGACACCATTCAAGAATTAGGCGAGGCTGTTGGCAAGAAGTATGGAGTGCCCTTTTTATATCGGGATTTTAGAGCAGGATTCAAGGAGACAGGCGAGATATCCAGATCTATGGGGCTCTATCGGCAGCAATACTGCGGCTGCCTTTATAGTGAAGTGGAACGCTATGCCCCAGCAGAAGTACGTAAATTATTACACGGCAGGAAACCATAGTGCTGACGTGCCCCCATGAAATACGTTAGGAGATATGACCATACATGCAAGATCAGGCTGCAAAAGATAGTATATATAGTTTGGAGACCTATAATTATAACCTGCCTCCTGAGCTGATTGCCCAGTTCCCAGCGGAACCCAGGGATAGTTCCCGCTTACTGGTAATGAATAAGGAAAGCGGCATTCTGGAAGACAGAGTTTTCTATCAGGTTATTGATTACCTTGAAGCTGGAGATACTCTCGTTATAAACCATACTCGGGTTATCCCGGCCCGTTTGTTTGCTTATAAAGATACCGGAGCCAAAGTGGAACTCCTCATATTAGGCCAAAAAGAAGATAACTGGGAGGCACTGGTAAAACCAGCCCGCAGGATGAAGGTGGGCACTCGGGTTAAGTTTGCAGAACATGAAAATGTTGAAGTCGAAGTTGTTGCTGAATTGGCGTTGGATGGAGGCAGGCTCCTGAAATTTCATAATTGCCCCGATGTGGAGCAATTTATTAATAACGTAGGGCAGATGCCTTTGCCGCCTTACATTAACCGAGCTGCCCAAGCAGTTGACACTAACCGTTACCAAACTGTATACGCCCGGGAATCGGGGTCAGCCGCTGCGCCTACTGCCGGGCTTCATTTTACTGATCGCCTGCTGCAGGATATTAAAAACAAGGGCGTAAACATCGCCAGAATAACATTGCATGTAGGTCTGGGAACCTTTAGGCCGGTAAGCAGCAGTGATATTCGGGAACATCACATGCATTATGAGTATTACCAGGTGAATGCAGAAACTGCCGAACTATTAAACCAAACCAGGAAAATCGGGCGGAATGTTGTTGCAGTGGGTACAACAGTGGTACGGGCTTTGGAAACAGTATATAATGATGATTGCGGGTTTCTATGCCAATCCGGGCAAACCAATAAATTTATTTATCCAGGCTACCGTACCAAGGCGGTAGATAAAATGATTACCAATTTCCATTTACCCGGTTCTTCCTTGATTATGTTAGTGTCAGCCCTGGCAGGATTGGATCATACGATGACCGCTTATGTGCATGCCGTTAATAATAACTATCGGTTTTTTAGTTATGGCGATGCCATGCTGATAATCTAAATAACTCGGGGTCAGAACCCCAGTTATTGCCCGATGGTTTTAGATTAATAACTGGGGGTCTGACCCCGAGTTATTTAGGAGGAATTGGTCTGGATTTCAAGGTTCTTAAAACTGAAAAATCATGTTCGGCACGACTTGGCCAACTTACAACTTCCCATGGAGCGTTTGATACTCCTATGTTCATGCCGGTGGGAACCCAGGCTACAGTTAAGACCCTGACCCCTGATGAGTTATACGAGATGGGGGCAGGTATAATTCTTTCCAATACATACCACCTGCATCTTAGGCCGGGAGAAGATTTAATAGCAAGAGCCGGCGGCCTGCATGGATTTATGAACTGGAAAAGAGGTTTACTTACAGACAGCGGCGGATTTCAGGTATTTAGTCTAAAAGGATTGCGCAAGATAGATGACAATGGGGTTCACTTCAGTTCACATATAGATGGTTCACGCCATTATCTGACTCCTGAAATCGTCATGGAAATAGAGCAAAAGCTGGGAGCCGATATTGCTATGTGCTTCGATGAATGTTCTCCCTATCCGTGCAGCTATGAAGAAGCTGAAAGAGCAGTGCAGAGAACCAGCCTATGGGCAGCACGGTGCAAAGAGAGCCATACTAAAGCAGACCAGGCTTTATTCGGCATTATACAGGGCAATGTCTTTTCTGACCTGCGGGAACGCAGTGCCAGGGCCATAACCGATTTGGATTTTCCCGGGTACGCCATTGGAGGGCTTAGTGTTGGTGAGCCGAAAGCCCAAATGTATGAAATGCTAGATTCTACAGATAATTGGCTGCCTTTTAACAAACCGCGCTATCTGATGGGTGTTGGGGCACCCGAGGACTTGGTAGAAGGAGTAAAACGCGGGATCGATATGTTCGATTGTGTTTTACCAACTCGGCTGGCCAGGCATGGAACTGCTTTTACCCGGCACGGCAAATTAGTAGTTCGCAATGCTGCCTGTGCAGATGATTTTTCACCAGTAGACGATCAGTGCGAATGTTATGTATGTAAGAACTACACCCGGGCTTATATACGTCATCTTATAAAGGCAGAAGAGATATTAGCCCATCGCTTATTAAGCTATCACAATGTTTACTACCTATTAAAATTAATGAGAGATGCGAGAGAAGCTATAAGGGATGACAAATTTGCCAGCTTTTGTATAGATTTCTATAAAGATTACAAGTTTTAACAAGAGGATTTTGCCAACTATTGGCGAAACAATATAAGGTTGTACAGAATTAAGGAGGGATAACATGGGCACACAACAACAGGGATGGCTTACTGTTGCCATTTATTTCGGGATTTTCCTCGGTTTCTTTTATATGTTTATCATTATGCCGCGTAAGAAACAGGAAAAGAAACATAAGGGAGTCCTGGAAAGCCTCAAACGGGGGGATAAGGTAGTTACCATCGGGGGTATTCGCGGAGAAATTACAAAGGTTAAAGAAGATGTAGTATTAATTAAGACAACTGAAAGTACAGAGATTGAGTTTGTAAAACATGCCGTAGCTTATAAAGTTGAGGAGAAGTAATGGTAACTCTCGGAGACATAAAAGCCAGCAAGCTGATAGAGACCTTTGTCATCAAAGGAAATGAGCATTTGGGTGCAATCGGCTATACTGATCATGGGGTTGTGCATGTTGGACTGGTATCAGAATTAAGTCGTAAAATTTTACTCGACTTAGGATATGATGATCGGTTAGCGGAATTAGCAGGTATATCTGGTTATATGCATGACCTGGGTAATGTGGTAAACCGAATTGAACACAGCCAGAGCGGTGCTTTGATGGCTATCGAAATCCTTCGCAGAATGGGGATGGAGCCTGAGGAAATATCTATAATAGTTTCAGCCATAGGTAATCATGATGAAGGAAGCGGTCATCCAGTTAATGCTGTATCAGCAGCCCTGATTCTGGCTGATAAGTCACATGTATATCGGAATCGGGTTAGGAATACAGATGTTGCTACCTTTGATATTCATGACCGGGTAAACTATGCGGTGGAGAAATCAGTGTTAAATGTAGACGGGCAGTGCAAGCTGATAACAATGGATTTAACCATTGATATTAACATCTGTCCAGTAATGGAGTACTTTGAAATATTTCTAAGCCGTATGTTGTTATGCCGCCGGGCGGCAAACTTCCTGAATTGTGAATTTGCATTAATTATCAATGGAGCGAAACTTCTATAATCTATAACAAAGTAATTGGAGGGAGGATTTACTGGTGCGCAAAAATACCAGTATTGCAATAATAGCATCTATTATTGTTGTTGTAATAGGTCTAGCTTATTTTACTGCCCGGCCCATTTTAAACAATCTGCAGCTGGGGTTGGATTTAAAAGGCGGACTGCACGTCGTGCTGTTAGCAGACGAGAAAGAGGGCCAGGAGGTATCATCTGATACCATTCAAAAAGCAATTGGGGTCTTAAGAAATCGTATCGACAGCCTTGGGGTTAAAGAACCCATCATTTATCCTCAGGGTAAAAACCGTATCGTAATTGAGATTGCTGGAATTAATGACCCAGAACAAGCAGTGAATATTATTAAGAATACGGCTCAATTGGAATTCCGGGATGAAAACGGAAAAGTTTTGGTTACCGGTAAAGATCTTAAAGACGCACAGGCTTCCCCTGGAACGGGAGCTAATGATGCAAGTGTAGATTTAGAATTCAATGATGCAGGTGCTAAACTTTTTGCCGCGGCTACGGCTGCCAATGTTGACAAACCGATTGCCATAGTAATTGATAATAAAGTTGTCAGTGCTCCTACTGTTGATGAGCCTATCCCCAGTGGTAAGGCTCAAATACATGGTAACTTTACCCCGGAAGAAGCCCAGAACCTGGCGGTGTTACTTCGTTCTGGTGCTTTGCCGGTATCTTTCAGCATTATGGAGAAGCGTACTGTGGGACCTACCCTGGGAGCCGATTCGCTTGATCTGAGCGTTAAGGCCGGAATTATAGGACTGATCGCCATCCTGTTATTTATGATGGGATACTATTTATTACCTGGTCTGGTAGCCAGCATTTCTATGGTTTTATATTCAATTCTGGTTTTAGGAGTCATGGCCTTAATGGGGTCCGTATTAACTCTACCAGGTATAGCAGGGTTTGTACTTTCAATAGGTATGGCTGTTGATGCTAATATAATTATCTACGAGCATATTAAAGAGGAGCTGCGTTTTGGCAAGACTCTGAAAGCCGCTATTGAATCAGGGTTTGCCCGGGCTTTTTGGACTATATTTGATTCTAACTTGACCACATTAATAGCCGCGGTAGTGCTTATCTGGTTTGGAACAGGACCTATTAAAGGATTTGCAGTTACCCTCTCTATAGGCATCATAGCCAGTATGGTAGTAGCACTTACCTTTACTCGTTACCTGCTGGTGCTGTTTGCCGATATTACCAAGAAAAATAAATTATATGGAGTGTAAGGAGGGTAGAAAATGCAATTTATTGAGAAAAGGAAATGGTTCTATATATTTTCTCTTTTGGTTATAATCCCAGGAATTATTTCGATGTTTGTGCAGGGTTTTAACCTGGGAATAGATTTTAAAGGCGGCTCAATGTTACGGTACAAAATGGATGCCTCTGTTTCTGCTCCCGCAGTCACAAAAACTATAAACGATTTGAATTTGGTTAAAGAAGTTAGTGTACAAAAGAGCGATAACGAATTCTACATTCGTACCAATGAACTGACTCAGGAACAAACCAAAACAATTACAGATACTCTTAAAGCTCAGTATAAGAGTGCTGAATTGCAAAGCGCCGAAAGTGTAGGCGCTACAATCGGTGGTGAATTGATAAGAAATGCTTTCCTTGCGATTCTGGTTGCTTTGGTTTTAATGCTTATTTATATCACGTTCAGATTTGAGTGGACCTTCGGGTTAGCTGCAGTTCTAGCACTATTTCATGATGTGGTAATTGTGTGCGGATTATTCTCCCTATTTCAGTGGGAGGTTAATAGTGCTTTTATTGCGGCGATATTAACCATAATAGGTTATTCCATAAATGATACCATTGTTATATTTGACCGGGTAAGAGAGAACCTGCGTATGAAGAAAAAGGACGCACTTCCAGCCCTTTTAAACAGGAGCATTATGCAGACTATGAACCGTTCTGTCAACACTGTTCTTACCGTTTTGATGCCTTTGATAACCTTACTAATATTCGGAGGTGGAACGATAAAGGTTTTTGTAATGACCTTATTGATTGGTTTCCTCTTCGGCGCGTATTCCTCAATCTGTGTTGCCAGTCCGATTTACTACGAAATTAAGCAAAGAGGATAATTTAGTTAAGCTATTAAGTTATCTAATAAAGGAGCTTCATTGAAATGAAGCCCCACAGACCGTCAAAAAGCCCAATGGCTGCGTTATTAATGAAAGCCCGTGATTGAGGCGTACCTTATGTACGCTTCAATCACGGGCTTTCATTAATGCCTTTCTCTTGGACTTCATTAATAGTGAGTAAAGCGAACATTGTTGTACCCGAAGGGTGCTTTTTTGCTCGGCCTGCCTTTATCGACACTCTGAGGGGCTTCATTGAAATGAAGCCCTAGTTGATTAGTATTGAACAAGCTGATTTAAACCATAGTTATTTATTGCAGATAATTAGCTGGATTAGCTGACAAAAATATGGATGCGATAGTCCTATATGATATATTATAAATTTTAGTAGCTTTAATTTATAAAATATATGAGGAGCAGGTAAACATGATTAAGGAAATGAGACGAAATGATAAGAAAATATCTGAGGATGCAGTAATAGCAATTCTGAGAAAGGGTACATATGGTGTTTTATCAACAGTTGGTGAGGACGGATATCCATATGGTGTTCAGGTAAACTACATATATAAGCATGGCAACATTTATTTCCACAGTTCGGCAGCTGACGGGCATAAGAGAGCGAACATTCAATATTGCAATAAGGTGTGTTTTACTGTGACAGAGAATGTTGAAATCATGGCTGATACATTTAATACGAAATTTGAAAGTGCTATTGTTTTGGGCAGAATAAAAGAAGCTTCAGCTATGAAGCAGGAAATTCTGGAAGATATCATTGATAAGTATTCATCAGAATACAAAGATGCTGGCCTAAAATATATCAGTAAGGCAGAAGATAAAACCACAATATATGAAATCTCTATTGAAGCAATAAATGGTAAGGCAAAATACTAAAATATTTAAGCTAGGAGGTGTGTACTGTGGCTGTAACATTGGAAAAAATCTATTATACTGCCATGCGAAAATATGGCATTAAACTGCTGGCAGGCACATCCGGTATCTGGAATACAATTAGCTGGATTCATACCGTAGAGGATATACAAGTTGTGGATTTCCTCAAGGGGCAGGAGCTGGTTATCATAACCGGGATTAAAAATCCAAGTGAGCAGGAGTTGATTGATTTTACCAAAAGCGTTTTCGCGGCAAAAGCAAGTGGGCTGGTCTTTAATATTGGTCCATTTATTAAAAGCGTACCGAAGGAAATTATCAGTTATGCAAGTGATAATAATTTTCCCATATTTACTTTGCCGTGGGAAGTGCGGCTAGTAGAATTTAACCGGGAATTCTGTAACCTGATCATACAGAGCGAACAGGAAAGCCAGAATTTATGCAGTGCATTTCGAAATGCTATTTTTTCACCGTCAGAAACGGAGTTATATCTGCCTGTACTGCAACAAGAAGGAATCTCGATTGATGAAAAATATTGTATGGTAAAGTGTATGCCCCAAATAACCGGAGAGGGGGCAGAGCGTTATGATAATACGAGGCTTTTCTATGACTTGCGTCTGCATTGTGAGAAGATTATGATCAAAACACAGAAAAAGTTTGTTATCTTCAGACATGATTGTTATCTGACAATTGTCATACCTACAACAAATAAAAAGCAAGTACAGAATATTATAGCGGAGATATCTTCCTTTTGGAAATGGCAGCATCAAAGCGGCAAGATATACTTTTCAGTAAGTAAATATGATCTTACTATTGACAGACTCTCAGAATATTTTGAAACATTAAGTATAATATGCAAAATGGCTATGCAGGAAGACAAGACGGTATGGTATTGGGATGAATTGGGCATTCTTTCTTTGCTTTTATCAGTCCGTGATATGGAACTGTTAAAAGATTATGAAAATAATACCATAGGGGCCCTGGAAAAATATGATATAGAAAACGATACAAATTACTGCACAATTCTAAGTAAGTATCTTGAATTAAATGGAAATATGCAGGAAGTGGCTGAGCAGTGCTTCGTACACAGAAATACCGTTTCTTATTATCTGAAAAAAATTTCGGAAATGCTTGGCTGTGACCTGTATAGCACGAAAGACAGAGTAAAGCTATATATTGCTTTTTGCATTAGGGATGTCATGCAATTGTAATGTTTTACAAAGTTTTTTATATACTCATCTAATTTAAAATCATTAATGCTGTGTTAGAATTTTAAAAAAACAGGAACATACGCAACGGCGCAAGGACAGAGAACCTTGGGCCGTTTGTATTTTTCTGTTTCAAATAATAAACAAAATATAGAAAGAAAATGGAGGAAGAACTAATGAGGAAAAAATTTATAGCTTTGTTAATCACCGCAATATTAATGATGTCAAGCATCGTAGGATGTGGCGGCAATACTGAAGAAGCAAAGGGTGCCACAATCAAAATCGGTGTATCCGGACCAACAACCGGTAATTCAGCAGAATCCGGAAAGAATGTTAATACTGGTATCCAGATGGCAATTGATGAAGTAAATAAAGCTGGCGGTATTACAATTGACGGTGTTAAGAAAAAGGTAGAAGCAGTTTATTATGATACCGGATCCAACGCTCAGACAGGTCTTTCAAACGGTGAAAAGCTAATTACAAGCGATAAAGTAGATTTCTTGTTCACCGAAAGTTTCAATAGTGCAGTTGGTGTTGCCACAATGGAACTTGCTAAAAAATATAAAATTCCGATGGCAACCTTAGAGCCCGTGAGTTCTGCAATTACTGATAAGATTGTCAAAGATCCAGCCAGCTACAAATATTTCTTTAAATTTGGATGGGATTCCAGTGCATATGGTGAAGTTTGTGCCAGTACAATTCTTGATCTGGTTAATAAAGGTAAATTGAAGGCTCCTAACAAAACAATCGCTGTCGCTGCTGATGAAACAGATTATGGCCGTTCAAACATGGCAGCTGTTGTAGCAAAGATGAAAGCAGCAGGATATACAGTTGTATCTGAAAATTACTGGCAGTTTGGTGCGACTGATTTATATTCCGTTATCAGTGATATAAAGAACAAAAAAGCGGACATTATATTCTCCTGCTCAACGACAGTGGCAACTGGTGTGGCTCTTATCAAACAGTTAGATGAAAATGGACTTGGAAGTGTACCGCATATGGCAATTTTCTACCCGTCACAGCCTCAATTTACAAGCCAGATCGGAAATGCTGCAAATGGACTTCTGTGGGCTCCGATGCTTGTAGATGTTGAAAATAACAAAAAGGCTAAGGAATTTGCTCAAAAGCTTAAAGATTACAATGGAGAGAATGTAACATTCGACTACATGGACGGTTATTCTGATATGAAAGTTGTATTAGAGGCTATGGAAGCCTGCGGCTCCGTAGATGCAGAGAAACTTTCCGCAGCATTATTATCTGCAAAAGGATTTGACGAATATAAAGGACTCATTAAGTTTAACCCTGATAATCATACAATCTATTATGGCGAAGGCTATGTTCCAGTTAATGCGGCTCAGATTCAGGATGGCAAGAGCTATGTTATTTATCCGGCATCAGCAGCTACCCGTGAATTTCAGCCGATACAGTAACTATACAGGTTTAATAAAGTAATAAAAACTATGCAGGGGGTATTTCTTAAAGTTTGTGCAGCATAGCCAAAAAATAGAAATATCCCCTGATTACATAGAAAGGAAGTGAAAAATATAAATGGGGCAAAAAGATTACATTTTGGAATTGGAAAATGTGTGTATGAAATTCGGAGGTCTGATGGCAGTAAACGAGGTTTCCCTTAAACTTGAGAGAGGTAAGATACTTGGTATAATCGGACCGAATGGTGCTGGAAAGACGACACTGTTTAACACATTAACGGGATTTTATCAGGGATATACCGGAAATGTTAAATTCAATGGCCAGTCAATGAATGGAAAAAAGGTGAGTGAAAGATGCAAACTGGGAATTGCACGTACTTTTCAGGTAACCAGACCATTTGAGAAAAACACACTTTTAGAGAATGTTATAGTGGGTGCCTTCCACGGCGTTAGGGGCAAACCAAAAATGTCAGATTGTGAAAGAGAGGCAGAGGATCTTCTTGAATTTGTAGGAATGGCAGATAAGAAAGATGAATATGCAATGAGTCTTAACGTAGCACAAAGAAAGAGACTGGAACTGGCAAGAGCACTGGCTACCAAACCAAGTCTCCTTCTGTTGGATGAGGTTATTGGAGGGCTTAACCCTACTGAAGTATTGGAAATGATGAATGTCATTAAAGATATCAACAGCAGAGGAGTCAGCATTTTAATGATCGAGCATGTTATGAAGGCAATTACCGGTATTTCAGATTGTATGGTGGTTATAAACCATGGAGAAAAGCTTGCGGAAGGTCTTCCGGCTAATGTTATGAGGAATCAGGATGTAATTGATGCCTATCTGGGATCAGCAGCAAGGAGGAATTTAATTGCTTAAGATATCCAACCTTAATGCATATTATGGAGACGTACAGGTACTCTATGATGTTAATCTTGAAGTAAATGACAGGGAAATTGTTACTATTCTTGGTTCAAACGGAGCTGGAAAAACTACCCTCATGAAAACAATCTGTGGAGTAGAAACAACAAGATCAGGCACGATTGAATTTGATGGTGAAAATTTAATGAAAGTTCCTGCCCATAAACTTGTCACAAAAGGAATTACCCTTACACCAGAAGGGCGACACTTATTCCCGGAGCTTACCGTAAAGGAAAACCTTTTGCTGGGAGCATATTCATCTAAAGATAAAAAGGCAACGAAAGATACGTACGACTGGGTAATCTCATTATTCCCAAGATTGAAGGAACGACTGATACAGTATGCGGGAACCATGTCTGGCGGCGAGCAGCAGATGTGTGCAATCGGAAGAGTTCTGATGTCAAATCCAAAGTTTTTAATGCTGGATGAGCCATCTCTCGGTCTTGCACCAAATATTGTGGATTCCGTTTTCGATGTCATAAAGAAAATCAATGAAGAAAAAGGTATTACGATTATTGTTGTAGAGCAGAATGCCAACATTGCCCTGCAGACTGCAGATCGTGGATATGTATTAGAAAATGGTTCAATCAATATGTCCGGTAATGCGAAAGAAATGTTGGAATCTCCGGATATTCAGAAACTATATCTAGGACTTTAAGGAGAAAAATTTATGGCTGTTATTATTCAAAACCTGATAAATGGTATTATTAGTGGTTCTTATTATGCCGTACTTGGAGTGGGACTTACTGTTACATGGGGTGTATTGAAGATGATCAATGTAGCACATGGGAACTTCTACATGATGGGTGCATACATGTTCTACACATTTTCAATAATTATGGGCTTCCCGGTTATTCCATCTATGATCGCAGGTGTTGCAGCAGTGTTTGTTTTAGGGATGATCATGGAAAAGTTCGTACTTGCCCCTTCCCTGGGACGTGGTAAGTTTGGGGATACTCCGTTCATTCTAACACTTGCAATGGGTATTCTGTTAGAAAATGTTGCTCAGTTAGTATGGGGTGAAACAAACGTTGGTGTTCCATATTTTAACGATTCAATTATTAAAGTTATGGGCATTACAATGGCATCACAACGACTGATTGTAGCGGCGGTAGCTATGGTTACACTGATTGTTGTACTGGTTATAATCAAGAGAACAAAGTTTGGATGGGCTATCTCAGCAACTGCACAGAATACATTTGCAGCATCTTTAATGGGTATTAATACAAAGCAAATTTACATGGTAACGTTTGGTATAGCTACTGCACTTTGCGCAATAGCAGGAAGTTTGTTGGCTCCTATTTACGGCATTAATCCGTGGATGGGTGAATCAATCCAGTTGAAATCCTTCGTAGTCTGCATTGTTGGCGGACTTGGAAGTGTCGGAGGTTCCATTGTTGCTGGTCTTTTGTTAGGTATTATTGAGAGCTTTGCCACACAGTTCCTGGGAAGTGGCTGGCAGAACGTTATCGCATATGCATTAGTAATTGTTATGTTCTGGTTTAGACCTGCAGGAATTTTCGGAAAGATGGAGTGATAGAAAATGAACACATATAAAATTTTTAAATTTTTTGATAAAAGTAAGTCGAAGGCAGCCATATCACTTGCATTTTTTGCCGTATTGCTTATGATGCCGATTATTTTAAGAATAAGCAGTTATAGGAACGAATCCTATGTAGAGGGTGTTCTTATTCTTTGTATGTTGTGGGCAGCCATGACACTTAGCTGGAACCTCTTAATGGGCTATATGGGAATATGGAGTCTGGCTCAACAGGTATTTTTTGGAATAGCAGCATACACATCTTCAATGATGAACTATTATCTGCATTTGAGCCCTTGGGTAGGATTTATAGTTGGACCACTTTGTGCAACCTTTGTAGGACTTTTAGTTGCTATCCCTGTATTACGTCTGAAAGCAGCACCGTATATCATTATTGCAACAATGTGTCTTTCAGAGATTGTTCGTCTTATATTTATAAATCTAGTTAAGTGGACACGTGGTGAGCTTGGCTTCTGGCAAATGGAGCCCTTCAATAGTATTTTAGGAATCAATTTTAACGGAGCTGATAAGATTCCCTATTATTATCTGATTTTTATTATCTTTGCAGCAATAGCTCTGGTATGTGCATTACTTGCCAAATCTTCAACCGGTCTTGCAATGAAAGCAATCCGCGATTCACAGGAGGCAGCTGAATCATTAGGTGTTGATATTGTTAAGACGAAGATTAAAGTGTTTTTGATCAGCTCTTATCTGGCAGGTTTCTGTGGGGTATTCTTTGCGCATTATATTATGATACTAACCCCCACCGATGTATTCGGACAGGGTTTGATGACCGAGTTCATCGCTATGAATGTATTCGGTGGAATGGCAACCATCAGAGGTCCTATCTTTGGTGCATTTTTCATCACAATTATAATGGAAACCTTGCAGGGAATTGATGACTACAAGTTATTAATTTATGCACTAATACTTATCATAACTACTTTAATCCTTCCAAATGGCATATTGAACAGCAAAGCGCAGTTTATCAAATGGGGCAACAAAGTTAAAAATTTTAGGATACATAAAAAGGTTGAATTAAAGGAATTCAGCAGTAAATCTGATTCAATAAAGCTTGTCAATAACAGGATTATTTCTTAAAAAAATATTATCAGGATTTGTGATTGGGTGGTGTTGTGTATGAGTGATGTAAATGAGTATAAAAAAATGGCGAAGTCCTGGATTGACGGACACGGAGATGAATTTGAAGAAATATCAAAATACATCTGGAATCATCCGGAACTTGGTCTGGAGGAATATGAAGCCTCCCGGAAATTAACTGATGTATTGAAAAAATACGGATTCATAGTAGAACTGGGTGTTTCGGGAATGCCTACGGCATTTATTGCAACCTATGGCAGCGGAAAACCAGTTATTGGTTACAATGCGGAGTATGACTGCCTTCCAGGACTGTCACAGAAAGCAGGAAGTACTGAAAAGGAAAAGGTAATTGCAGGAGCACCAGGTCATGGCTGCGGCCATAGCCTTATCGGGCCTGCAGCTGTACTTGGTGCAATAGCATTAAAACAGGTTATGGAAAGAAACAAAAGAAAAGGAACAATTAAAGTATTCGGATCCCCGGCTGAGGAGATCTGTATCGGGAAACCATTTATGGCCAGAGACGGATATTACCATGATGTAGACTGTTTTCTTGACTGGCATCCCTTTTATTATAATAAAGCCCACTATGACACATGCAGTGCATATTTCAGCATCAAATATCATTTTAAAGGCACTACTTCCCACGGAAACAGTCCGTGGTATGGAAGAAGTGCATTTGATGCAGCACTCCTTGCAAGTCATGGAATTGAAATGTTAAGAGAACACTATGAGCCGGCTGCTGCAGATCGGGCAAATACAGTAAACTATACTTTCCCGAATACCGGACCGGAGATTCCAAACGTTGTACCAGACCACACGACTATGTGGTGCGTAGGACGATTTACTACCTCTGAGATAATGGAAGATGTAATTGCAAGGATTGATAAATGCGCAGATGCAGGTGCTCTTGCGACTGAAACCAGTGTAACGAAGGAAATCCTTTCTAAAACGCACGAGAAAATTCCTAATAAAGCACTTTCTAAGATGATTTATGACAATTTTGTTGAGTTGGGAGCTCCTGAGTTTACCGATGAGGAACAGGAAAAAGCGAGGCAGATGCAGATTTTCGATGGCATAGAACCAAAGGGACTGGATACAAAGATTATGGAATTTGGTACCAGCGGCACCGTATTATGTGATACTTCAGAATTTTCATGGAATGCTCCGTATGCAACATTCTGGATGACACTTGCTCCGGAAGGCGGCTGGCACAATTGGAAGATTGCATCATGCGCAGGGTCATCAATTGGTATGAAGACCATGCGTCAGGCAGGAAAACTGCTGGCAATCAGCGGTATATCCGTACTTGAGGATCCTGAGCTGCTTTCTGATGCAGCAGCAGAATGGAAAGAGCTAATGAATGGAAGAGTCTATCAGTGTTTGATTCCGGAGGATGTAAAGCCTTGCCTTAATATTAATAAGGCCGTTATGGATAAATATCGTAAATTCTATAATGCGGAGTGAGAGGGGGGAATTATCTTGGAAGAAATATTAAAAACAGAGCTTCTTGATTGGATAGATAAAAACCAGGAAGAGTTCATCCAAATATCAAAAACACTCTGGGAAAATCCGGAGCTTGGCATGGAAGAATATCAATCATCTGATTTGATTGCAGACACGCTTGAAAAATACGGCTTTAAAGTTACGAGGGGAATTGCTGGTATGCCAACTGCCTTCATTGCTGAATATGGACAGGGTAAACCGGTAGTCGGCCTTAGTGTAGAATATGACTGCCTTCCAGGACTTTCCCAAACAGAAGCAGCTACTGAATATGATCCAATTGTCCCGGGGGCACCAGGACAGGGTTGCGGACATAATATACTTGGTGTCTCGGCTGCTTTTTGTGCGGTGGCATTAAAGAGAGTATTAGAGATACATAAAATTACAGCAGCCCTGAAGGTGTTTGGCACTCCGGCAGAGGAAATCTGTGTAGGGAAACCGTTTCTTGCCAGAGATGGCTGGTTTGACGGACTTGATTATGTATTAGACTGGCATCCATGGTACAGCAATCAGGCTAATCCTGATTACTGCAGTGCTTATTTTAACGTAAGGTATCATTTTCATGGTAAAAATGCACATGGAAATTCCCCATGGTATGGAAGAAGTGCTTTGGACGGAGCAATCTGGACAGCTCATGCTATTGAAATATTGCGAGAGCATATTCGTCCGGAAGAGGAATCATCTGCGAATACAATAAACTATTCCTTCAGTGATGTAGGACCTGAGATTCCAAATGTGGTTCCCGAACGTTCTACTCTCTGGTGCATCGGTAGATTCAAAACCAGTGAAGAAATGAACAAGGTTATGGCAAGAATTGATAAATGTGCCGAAGCAGGAGCTATGGCAACGGAAACAACTCTGGTAAGGGAGTTTGTTTCTGCCTCCAGGGAAAAGATTCCCAACAGTGTAATGTCAGATGTATTGTACCGTAACATGAAAGAACTCGGTACAATTTCCTATACCGAAGAGGAACAAAACCTGGTAAAAGAAATCCAAAAAAATAGTGAGATACCGGAAACAGGTCTTCCGGTAGAAATAATGGAACCGAAAGAAATAGGAACAGGTGTTACAGATAGTGCGGAATATAGCTGGAAAGCACCATATGGCAATTTTACCCTGGCAGTAGCACCGGGAGACGGCTGGCATAACTGGCGTGTTACGTCATGTGTCGGGAGCTCCATAGGCATGAAAGGGATGGTACATGCAGCAAAACTACTGGCAATTTCTAATATAGAAGTAATTCAGAATCCCAATCTGGTCGAAAGTGCAAAAGCAGAACTTGCTTCCCGAATTAAAGGAAAAGAATATGTGGCACTGATAGCAAAAGATATTATACCACCGGTAGTGATTAATCGAGAAACTATGGAAAAGTACAGAAAATAAAAATTTATACATAAGGAGTTATTGATTATGTTAAGAGAACAATTACCAAAGATCATTACAGAAACCGTTCCTGGACCTATGGCAAAAGAAATTATTGAGAGAAGGACTGAAGCTACACCAGGTGCTATTCGCTGCGTTTATCCCTGTGTAATTAAAAGAGGTGAAGGTGCCATGATTGAAGATGTAGACGGCAACTATTTCCTTGACTGGGTAGGTGGAGTAGGTGTTTTGAATATGGGTTACTCAAGGCCCGAAGTTGTTGAGGCAGTAAAGTCTCAGGCAGAAAATTATTTTCATGCAATGTTCAATATCACTACCCATGAAGGCTATGTTGCATTAGCTGA
>Ga0209639_1001486_pt1 | contig 22947 bp, 17 predicted proteins | sample EPASupsiteHSE605_FD_187268 | JGI IMG/M metagenome (GOLD analysis project Ga0209639, IMG submission 187268) | Bioremediated contaminated groundwater from EPA Superfund site, New Mexico - Sample HSE6-05 (SPAdes) (version 2) | ecosystem: Environmental > Aquatic > Deep subsurface > Groundwater >...
TCTCAACTTTATAAAGAAAACTATGGACGGGCAGGGAAATCTTACCGGGCATACAGAATATGGATAGTTTTCTTTATAAAGTTGCCTATAACAGAACCATGGATTTTTTCAGGCTCGCAGCACGAGATTTCCGTTTACAAGAGCTTATTGCCAAACAAGCAGAACAAGTGCCGCCGGTAAGTGCCGATTATCCAATGCTTGACAAAGAGGCTGATCAGATATTGAAAGAGGTTATTCAGGAACTAACTCCCCAAAGACGTCTTATATTTACGTTAAGCCGAATTGACGGGCTTACACATGAGGAGATTGCCCAGAAGCTCAATTTGTCCAGGCAAACGGTAAAAAATACAATGTCAGCAGCGATTACTTCTGTAAGACAAACTCTGAAAAAGAAGTTTCCGGGCAGTTATTCTGTCATGTTTATATTGCTTGATCTCTATAAAGAATAAATATTTCTTTTTTCATTAGTACCTCTCTTGCCCTTTTATCGTCTTTAAGGCAATAAGAAATAATTTATCATGTCTGACACAAACCGGATACACTATCTTTTCAGCAAGTATTTGAATGATACATGCACAACGGAAGAATTGCATGAATTCTGGCACACAATGTCGGAGCTGGCAGAAAATGGAGCTATTGACAAGCAACTCGAAGCTCTCTGGAAATATTACAGCGAAACCCAAATTCAATATATTAGTACCGATAAGGAAAAAATATTTGCCAATATCCTGCAGAAAAGGAGACAGCCTTATCATTTTGTCTCCCGCAAAACTCTTCGTTTCAGAATTACTGCTGCTGCATCTATTATTCTTCTGGTCGCTTCGGTTACATTTTATCTTTTATCCCGCACCGATCAGCAACATGGGAACGAAATTGTTCAGGAAACACATTTTAACTATGATGTTCCGCCAGGAGGGAACAGAGCCGTTCTTACTTTATCCGGTGGTGAAAAAATTGTTCTGGATACCGCTCGCAACGGATATCTGGCACAACAGGGCAATACAAAGATTTCCAAACTGGATAATGGTAAATTGGAGTACAATGTCTTGCTGGGTGACAAGGATAAAGTGGTTACCAATACTATCTCTACACCACGTGGCGGAGAATATTCGGTTGTTTTACCCGATGGCACAAAAGTCTGGCTGAATGCCGATTCAAAAATAAAATTTCCAAACATTTTCACTGGGAATGAACGTAAGGTCGAAATTTCTGGCGAGGTATATTTTGAAGTTGCACATAATGCAAAGATGCCGTTTATTGTAAAAACAGGCGAGGTTGAGGTTAGGGTTCTGGGCACACATTTTAATATAAATGCATACAAAGATGAAGGCTCCATGAAAGTGACATTGCTCGAGGGTAGCGTACAAGTCATTTCTGCTTATAGCTCGGCTGTCACAACTCTTAAACCTGGTCAGCAAGCACAACTTACAGAAGGAAGCGAACTCAAGGTAAGCACTATAGATGTAGAAGAAGTTGTCGCCTGGAAAAACGGCGAATTTCAGTTTAATGAAACAGACATCTCTACATTGATGAGACAAATTGCTCGTTGGTACGATATTGAGGTTGTTTTTGCCAATAAAGCTCCATCACTTCGTTTTGGAGGATCAATCTCACGAAAAAGCAATCTTTCGCAGGTTTTAAAAATACTGGAAATAAGTGGCGTAAAGATCAGTATTGAGGAGAAGAAAATTATTGTAATGTAAATAAACTATAAATAAAAAAGGAGGACCATAGAACAATAAAAGAACAACGGAACAACGGACAAAGAACAATTGATCATATACAAAACCGCTTCGGATGTGGACCGAAGCGGGGATTGTTAGGGTCAAGATTAAAAAAATTACGAGAATTCTTATCATTTAACCAAAACTTTACAAAAGTATGAAAAATTCAGGTTCAAAGCGAATTTTTAACAAATTGCAATTGACTATGAAGCTTACGACAATTCTGCTATTAATAGGCTGTTTACAGGTAAGTGCCCACGGCTACTCTCAGAGAGTAACCATTTCGCAAAGTAACGCCCCTCTCGAAAAGATTTTCAGTGAAATAAGGCAGCAAACAGGTTATCTCTTTTTTTATAATGTCGAATGGCTTAAAAAATCAAAGCCAGTAGATATAGATGTAAAAAACATTCCCATAGAAGAGGCTCTGGAACAGTGTTTTAACAATCAACCATTAAGCTATACAATTGTAGATAAAACAGTTGTGCTCAAACTTAAGGAAATGGCCCCTACTCCTCCGGATCCAATATTTATCAGAGGGAAAATTACATCCAAGTCCGGAGAGCCTCTTGTTGGAGTAACTATTGCAGTTAAGGGGGCAAGTAAGGGTACTTACTCCGACACAGAAGGCAATTTTCTCATTCGGCTTGCAGAAAACGATAAAATATTGGTTTTCTCTTGTATCGGGATGAAAAGTCTGGAGCTAAAATTAAGAGGCAACACCCAGGTTATTAATATCATAATGGAAGAAGAGAGTGCCAAGCTCGAAGAGATGGTATTTACGGGTATCTACACACGTAAAAAAGACAGTTTTAGTGGTGCTGCAACATCATTCACCGGGGATCAACTGAAAGCCGTTGGAAATAAAAATGTTCTGGAAAGCTTAAAAAGTCTGGATCCCTCATTCATTAAGGTAGAGAATAACATTCAGGGATCTAACCCAAATGCATTGCCAACTTACGAGATAAGAGGGAAAACAACCATCAGCACAGCTAATCTTAACAGTCAGTTTAACAATGATCCCAACCAACCTTTGTTTATCCTGGATGGATTTGAAAGTACTCTTCAGGCTATTTATGATCTGGATATAAATAGGATTGCTTCCATCACGCTTCTTAAAGATGCAGCATCCACTGCTCTCTACGGGTCAAAAGCTGCCAACGGTGTGGTTGTAGTTGAAACAAAGCGTCCGACCCCCGGACAATTGAGAGTAAACTACACCGGTGACTTCTCTGTGGAAATGCCCGATCTAAGCAGTTATAACCTGATGAATTCTACAGAAAAACTTCAGTATGAAAAACTGGCTGGTCTTTATTCAAATAAAAACGATCTGCAGTGGCTGGCCGATGAGATATATAGCAGGAAGATAGCCGAAATCCAGCGTGGGGTAGATACTTATTGGCTGGGAGAACCTGTTCGTACTGGCGTTACCAACAAACACTCATTTCAATTCTCCGGTGGCAACAACGATCTGTTGTTCAATGCTGGTTTATATTATGCTAATCAGGTTGGTGTAATGAAAGGGTCCGGAAGAAAACCATGGAACGCAAACATCAATCTTACTTACAGAAAAGGGAAAATAAATATTAGCAATCAGCTTTCCATCTCCGGTTACAACGGCAATGAATCTCCATATGGCTCCTTAACAGAATTTGCCAGGGCCAACCCATATTACCGGAAACACAATTCTGATGGTACCATTTCAAAATACCTCGATACCGCAAATAATGTTATCAATCCTTTATGGAATGCTTCATTAAACAGCATTAACGAGAACAAGGGTTTCTCCTTTAACGACAATATCCAGGCAATATATAGCATTTCTAACAACTTACGTCTGCAAGGCGGATTGCAGATTATGAATCAAAATACATCTGCAGTAGTATTTTCTCCTCCGGATAATTCTGCTTTTGACGGAGTTGATATCCACCAAAAAGGAAGTTATACAAACAACCGAATAGAAAACAGGTCTTATAGTGGCAACCTGATGCTTACGTATGCAAAGCTGATAAACAAACACCAGATCAATGCAAATATCCGTGCAGATATTGGGGAATCGCACAGTCAGGCATTAGGCTTTTCTGCTGTTGGTTTTCCTTATGGGACAAATGGAAATCCTATATTTGCATATAGTTATACCCCGTATGGAAAGCCCGTTGCTTCTACGGTAACATCCCGCAGTACAGGTTTCCTTGCAAGTATAAATTACTCTTACGACGGACGTTTTATGCTTGATGCAATTTACCGGCTCGATGGATCTAGTGTCTTTGGTTCCAACCGGATGTTCCGTCCGTTTGCTTCCGGAGGTATTGGCTGGAACATTAAAAGAGAGTCGTTCCTCAAGAGGGTTGACTGGATAGATATGTTAAAGCTAAGGGCAGATATTGGTATGACCGGTAATGAAAATCTGGGTCAATTCACCTCTGTGTCTACATACACTTCAACAACGGACATGAATTATTTTGGAATAGGTGGATTGAAAATGATGTCATTAGGCAATCCCGACCTGGAATGGCAGAAGACACTGCAGGAAAGTTACGGTATTGACTTCACTCTACTGGCTAGCAGAATAAGTGGGTATCTGGAATATTACAATAAAAAGACCGACCCGCTACTGGTTCCGGCTGCCGGAACACTTCCCTCATCTGCCGGTGTAAACTCAAATTACGTAATGAATGTGGGTTATTTGACAACAAAAGGGTGGAGTGCTAATCTTCGTTTATCGCCAATCTACAATTTACAAAAACGTATTATACTAACTTTCAGTGTTACAGGAAGCACATATAACAGCATCTATGGTGGTCTGGGCAACAAGCTTGAAGTCTATAATACTGAACAGATGAAGAGCAACGGACTGTTACGTTACAAAGACGGATACAGTCCGGACGATGTATGGGCAGTTGTTTCAAGGGGTATAGATCCGGCTACGGGAAGAGAGATATTTCAGAAGCAAGATGGGACATTCTCATTTGACTACGACACAGAAGATATTGTAAAAGTCGGTAATACAAGACCAAAGGCAGAAGGTGTGATAAATGTAAGTTTCACATATAAAGACTTTACGATTGGCGCCAACATTCGTTATGTAATTGGAGCATATATCTACAACAGTGCCCTGTATAATAAAGTGGAACAAATAACAAATGCCGATAATGCATATAACCATGATAAACGGGCTTTATATGAAAGATGGCAAAAACCAGGAGATATAGCTCAATTCAAAGCGATCGGTTCCAATTATAACACATCAGCAATGTCCTCTCGCTTTATTCAGAAAGACTCACATTTTAACGGTGAATCATTCAATATTGGATGGCGGGTGTCAAATGGCTGGATAGAGCGGTTCAAGTTACAGTCGCTGAATATTAATTTCTATCTGAACGATATATTCCGTATTGAAAGTGTAAAAAGTGAAAGAGGAATTAATTATCCTTTTTCCCGTTCAGCATCTTTAAGTATAAATGCCTCATTTTAAATAAAATGTTAATTATGTCACGAAAATATATTCATATCATTCTTTTATGTCTGCTCACATTTATTCTTGGCAGTTGTAAAAAGTATCTCGAGATACAACCTGAGGATAAATACACAGAAGAGCAGATCTTTTCCAGTGAAAATGCTATCAACGAAGTACTGAATGGCCTTTATGGAAGCCTTGCGAACACCTCTCTGTATGGGGCTCAACTTTCGTCAACCACAATAGAATTGATGGGACAACGTTATAACGTCTATCCAAATTCCAGTAGTAATATTAATAATGTAACCTACCCCAGGCTTCAGAGTTATTCTTATTCAGATAATAATGTTCAGAAAATTTTTGACGGTATCTGGACACAAGCTTATTCTACTATAATACAGGCAAATAATTTTATCAGGAATCTTGATCAGGCAACTGTTAATGGAGTTATTGCAAGCTCAAATGCATCGTTATTAAAAGGGGAAGCCATTGGTATCCGTGCATTATTACATTTTGACATGTTACGCTTGTTTGGACCTGTATACCTTACTTCGGCCACAAGTGCAGCTATCCCCTACTACACCAAAGCCGATGCAAAAGCCCAGCCCATACTTCCGGCCAAACAAGCATTGGACAGCGTTTTGAAAGATCTCTCTCTTGCAGCTACATTACTTGCAAATGACCCAGTTATCGGTAATGGTATAACAGCCTCAAAAAATTTCTACAATGGATATCGTAACCAGAGACTCAACTACTATGCAATAAAAGCACTGCAGGCAAGGGTATATTTATATGGCGGTAATAAAACTGCTGCATACGATGCCGCAAAAGTGATTATTGAGCAAGGTGAGAAGTGGTTTCCCTGGTTAAGTTATAGTAGTATTGTATCTGAAACTAGTAATCCGGACAGGATATTTTCTACAGAAGTACTTTTCGGGATTTATAACTCAACCATGTACACAAATTACACCTCTTATTTCAGCTCTGATCTTGTAAAAGAGGATCTGCTAACCTCAGAACCTGAGAGACTTATAAGTACATTTGAGAACAACGAAAATGACTATCGATACACCACCACATGGTTAAGCACCGCTAAAGGCAGAACATTATACAAATACGCTGACATTGAAGATAAAACCAAGCCGTGGCGGTTTATCCAGCCTCTTATCCGCAAGTCTGAAATGTATTATATACTGGCAGAAACCGAAACCAATCCTGCTGCTGCACTTAACTATCTGAATACCGTGAGGTATAACAGAGGGTTAACCCCTCTAGCCTCTGTTTATGATATCAATGAAGAGATTATGAAGGAGTACCAGAAAGAGTTTTATGGAGAGGGACAGATTTTTTTCTACTATAAACGGTTGAATGTCCCTTATATACCGGATGCCACAATGGGTTATTCCTGGGCAACTGTCTCTCCTGTTTATGAGGTGCCTTTGCCTCTATCAGAAACTACTCCACGTTAAATATAAAAATAAAAGAGATGAAAAAATCAATCTATATATTATTATCTGTCATATTATTATCGGTATTATTTTCCTGCAAAAAAGAACCTTTGCTAACTTATAATATTGCCGATAATATATACTTTCAATTTGATAGTTCAATAGACAGTCTGGATGTTACGTTTGCATTCAGCAGCAATTCAGTAGAAGATTTAACGGTTAAAATTCCTGTGACAGTCACAGGTTCTCCGGCAGATCATGACAGGATTTTTATGGCAGAAGCAGATCCTGGCTCGACTGCCATAGCAAATACTCATTATGTTTTACCCAAAACCTTCGTAATAAAGGCCGGACAGATAAGAGACAGCATACCGGTAAAATTTATCAGATCAGATGATCTACAACAACATGTTGTAAAGTTGTTGCTAACCCTAAAGACAGGCGGTGATTTCAATACTTCTCTTCAAGGAGAGCGTGACCTTACAACATATAAAATACTAATTTCAGATATGTTGACACCAGGATCGGATTGGGGATCCCTGACGGGCTATTTCGGAACATTCAGTGTAAAAAAAATAAAGCTTATGCACGAGATAACCGGAATGCCTCTGGATTTTATGATAAATTTTAATCCCGCAAATATAGCTGCAACAGGTCCATATTATGCTGTATTGATGAGCCGGTATCTGAGGGATCAGAAATCAGCAGGGCATACGATTTATGAAGATGACGGAGTTACAGAGATGTTAATGGGAAGCACTTACCGATAAACAAAAATGCCAAGTATAAATTATTTCACAGAATATAATAATTATGAGAAAAATATTAATTAACAGCTTTATATATGGATTATTTGTGGTTTGTCTAAGTTCTTGTTACAAGGATCTTGGTAACTATACATACCATGATATCAATGAAATTTCATTTACAGGTATTGATACCATAAATGGATATACTATGTTATTGGGAGACTCTTTAAAAGTTTCTCCCTCTCTGGTAATGACAAAAGACAACTCTCCTTCATCAGATAATTATTCTTATGAGTGGTCTTTTCATTTAACCAGATCTCCGGGCGTTACATACGACAGCATAATATCTACAGATAAAAACCTGAAGACAAAAATCATGTTCACTCCGGGAAATTACTACTTACAGTACAAAGTTACCGATAAGAAGACTGGTGTTCCTTTTCATGTAAGAACCAATGTGCTTGTAAGCACACCTATTTATGAGGGTTATATGGTATTGAACAATGTGAACGGTCGCTCAAGGCTGGATATGCTGTCTTACAATAAGACTGCCAATGTCTTTACTCAATATACAGATGTTTTGGCACGAGTGGGATCCAAGGTTCCTATGGAAAGCGAGCCATATCAGGTTCTATGTATGTACTACACAAGAACCCGATTTGTTTCGGTTAAATATTATGGTATTTTCTTGCTGACAGCATCAGGGACAAACAGGGTAAATGAAGAGACCTTTGGATATGATCCATCATATAACATCCGCAACCTTATGGTTGGCGATGTCCCGGCAAACTTTGGTGCACAGTATCTGACAGGCGAAATTACAAATGGAATGTCCCCTCTGTTTTACATGTATTCAAATGGGCATATATATTGCTATACTGCTGTTAATGGGTCGGCTTTTAAATATCTGCCGCTTAATATTTATCCTGCCAGTTCTATCCCTTTTAATGTCTCTCCTTATGTAGCAACAGACGGTAACAGAGCGGTGTTGTATAATACGGACAAACGGAACTTTGTAACTGCAGCTGATTACAACAGTGTGTCGGTGACTGACGTACCAGCAGGATTAAACTATCCAGCCGGTCTTGATCTTATATATATGGAACGCAATTATTCCAGTAATACTTATGCCATCCTGAAGAATCCTTCAACTTCCAAATATTATCTGCTTCGTTTTGTTATAGGTCAGGAACAAAATTATTACCAGGAAATTACAGGAACTGATTTTGCAAATGCTTCCCATTATACCATAAGCCCGGATCTGGGGTACCTGTTTTACAGTGTTGGTGGGAAATTGTATGAATATGACCTTTCACTGAAAATCAGCAAATTAATGTTCGACAAGGGTCAGGAGCAAATAACTTTTCTTGCATTCCAACAGTTCTTCAACCGCACAGGGATTTACTCTAACTGGGCCAAATTACTCACTGTCGGGTCTTATAATCCTTCCGGAACGGTAGGTAGCAATGGTACACTTGAACTCTATTCGGTACCCCCGGTAAACGGTCAGATTGTCCAAACAAACAAATGGGCCGGACTAGGAAAAGTTGTTAGCGTTTCCTACAGGGAACGTTATTGACAATTCGTTTATTTAAAGCACAATAACAATTTTCTTTAAGAGGCTGTCCCGGATACCATAAAGTCGGGCTCGGGGCAGCTTTTATAATAAATCACTAATAATCAATTAAAACACAAAAGAATGACACTTAAAAATTTAATCAAGGTGGGTATGCTGATCATCGTGGGCTCTATTACCATATCCATATCATATGCACAAAAGCCTTTTACCATTAAGGGTAATCTCGGTAAAGAGAAACGCGGAAAAATCAGAATCACTTATATGAATGGAGATAAGTATGTTGCAGATTCCGCTACGGTTAATAACGGAGTGTTTGTACTAGAAGGTAAAATTAGTGACCCGTATCTGGCAACAATCGTTTTGAATCCATCCGATGCAAGTCCATGGCACCTCACAATGGAGAGTTTTAAAGATGATCAGCAGAGGTTTTTTCTGGAAAAGGGAAAATTCACTATAAAAGGCAATGATAGTCTGAAAACTGCTGTGATAAAGGGTGGAAAAGCACAGAATGATTATACAAAACTAATGTTGGCATATGAACCTATAAATAAAGAGAGTAACAAACTACAGGAGCTGGGTCAGATATACAAGAGAGAGATGAATGATACGGGACTTGTCCGTTTAGGAAAGCTATCCAGAATATTAAGCCAGAAGAAAGAGGATATAGACAGTGCTTTTATTGCAGACAATCCAGACAGCTATCTGGCTCTCACAATGTGTTTAAAAAACGAACTCAAGGGAGCTTCAATTGATCCAAAAATAGTTGAACCTAAATTTATTGTGTTCAGCAAAGATGTACGGGATTCTGATGCAGGCAAAGAATTGGCTATACGTATTGAGAAAGCAAAAACTATTGATGTCGGTAATGCTGCTCCGGAAATTGCATTAAAAGATTCTCTTGGCCAGATGGTAACTCTCTCTTCATTAAGAGGAAAATACGTCTTGGTTTGGTTCTGGCAGTCCCTGGTAATGGGATTTGAACAAAACATGTTTAATGTCAGCAAAGTATATAAAAAATTTAAAGACAATAATCTTGTGGTTCTTGGTGTCTCCTATGAAAGACATGCGCAAATGAGTGATGACAAAAAATATGAACAGGAGGTAATTGCAAAATGGAAGAAGGTAGTCAGAGATAATAATATGAACTGGCTCAATGTCTCGGACTATGGTGGAATAATCATAAGAGGTAATATACCTATCAGTCCTGTGGCAATTGCATATGATCTTAACTTTTCCAATATCCCTCAATGCCTTCTGGTTGGTCCCGATGGCACTATACTTATGAGAGCTCGTGCCGATAAAGATCTTGCCGGGAAAGTGGAAAAAATAATTAAGAAATGAAAAACAAAATGAAAAAAATAATAATATCTCTGGGAATCATTATGTTCATGTGCACACTGAATCTCAATGCACAAGAAGAGAACAATCTTGAAATAGGCGGACAGATGTTGACCTATCCTAAGGTGGAATGGATAAAAGGCACACCTGTCACACAATTTCACAAAGACAGTATTTATGTTGTAGAGCTATGGGCCACCTGGTGCGTGCCTTGTATCATGGCCATGCCGCATCTGAACGGGCTTAACAAGAAATTCAAGGATAAGATCATTTTCATCGCCCAAGGTGTCTGGGAAGAAAGCAAGACCAAAGTTGAACAATTTGTGCAGAAGAAAGGCGACGGGCTTAGTTTGCGGGTTGCTTTTTCGGGCAGCAACGGGAGTGCTTTTGATAAAGAGTGGTGTATTCCCGCAGGAGTAACTGGCATACCATGCACTTTTGTGATACAGGACAATAAACTGGTATGGCAGACCAGACCGGATAAACTCAATGAAGAGGTGTTACAATTACTAATAGATGGAAAATTTACCATAGAGGCGGCGGAAGCAATTGTCCAAAAAAATCAATAACAGAAGAACCTAATGAGAAAATGGACTTTGTTAATCGCTATATGCGGTTTAATGACAAGCGTAAAAGCCCAGAAAATGGCTGACTGGCAACATAAAGACCTGCAGCATGATTCAATATTCGGAATAAGCACGGAGAAAGCTTATAATGAGTTGTTAAAGGGGCAAAAGGGAAAGACAGTTATTGTTGCCATTATAGACAGTGGCGTGGACACAACTCATGAAGACCTTAAGCCCTTACTATGGAAAAACAAAAATGAGATTAAAGGAAACCAGAAAGATGACGACGGAAACGGATATGTCGACGATGTTAATGGCTGGAGTTTTCTTGGCTCAGTGAGAGGCAACTTACGTTATGACAATTTTGAACTCACTCGTCTTGTACGTGATGGACAAAGCCGTTTTGGTGATCTGTCACAATTACCGGCAGATACAACAGGGCTTGCATTGTATAAGGAATATAAAAACAGACACAGGATTTTAGTTGCTAAAGCAAATCAGGGTTTAAAATCAGCCGTTTTTGTTGCCTCCGTTGTTGACAGCATACATACGCAATCAGGCAAGAAAAATCCTACGCTTGAAGAGATCAGGGCTTATGATCCTGAGACACTCAACCAGATGGGAATGAGGCTGAGGTTTATACAGGAAATGGCCGAATATGCTGATTTTGCAGCCTATAGAGAGAAAATTTATGATAAACCAATTGATCATTTCAAGAAGCAGATAGAATATAACCTTAATCTCTCCTACGATCCAAGGCCAATTGTGGGAGATGATTACAAGAATATTAAGGAGAAATATTATGGCAACAATGATGTGACAGGGCCTGATGCTACGCATGGTACGCACGTGGCAGGGATTATTGCGGCATTAAGAGATAACGGAACAGGTATCAACGGGGTTGCGGACAATGTACTGATAATGCCCGTGCGTACTGTTCCAGAAGGTGACGAGCGGGATAAGGACGTGGCAAATGCCATTCGTTATGCCGTTGATAATGGAGCAACTGTAATCAACATGAGTTTTGGTAAACAGTATACACCCAATAAAAAAGTTGTAGATGAAGCAATACAATATGCCATGTCTAAAGATGTTGTTTTGATACATGCCGCTGGTAATGAGGGGATAAATGTAGACACTGAGCCATCATTTTATCCTTACTGTATTACAGAAATTGGAAGTGATAAAGAGAACTCATGGATTGAGGTGGGTGCATCTGCATCAAAAGATAATGAACGACTTGTTGCAATTTTTTCCAATTACGGGAAGAGAACCGTCGACCTGTTTGCCCCTGGGGTTCAAATATTTTCCACGATGCCAGGATCGACATATGGTTATTACGACGGCACCAGTATGGCAGCTCCGATAGTAGCAGGCGTTGCTGCCCTAATTCGCTCTTATTATCCAAAACTAACTGCTATCCAGGTTAAGGAGATTATTTTAAAATCGGTTACCAAAGTAGAGAATCCCGTCATAATCAAAGGGCAGAGCAGGCACTTGTCCGATTTCTGTCGTACCGGTGGGATTGTTAACGCTTATGAGGCCCTAAAACTTGCAGCTACATATTAGTATATGAAACATTATAGAAAAAAACAAAGTATAAAGATGAACAAAATATGGCTATTCATAGCAATGTCAATGCTTTCATCGGCATTATTTGCCCAAAACCAGGAAGATAAAATAAAATCAACCGGGTTCCCAAAATTTCCAAAAATCATAAATACGGATATTCCTGGGGCACCTATCCTTGGACAGCCCGTTTTGATTTCCGGGACAAAACAAGAGATACGCACAGAAAAGCATGGTTTGGCCTATCCTGCATTTTTCGACTGGAACAAGGACGGAAAAATGGATATGCTTTTAGGCGAATTCGAGACTGGAGATACAGGCTCTAATATAAAGGTGTATCTTAACCAGGGCACTAATAAAATTCCAAAATATACAGGGGAATACTTCTATGCAACAGATACTAAGGGAGATACTCTCACAGCTCATCAATGGTGCTGTATAGGAACACATTCACGATTTGTTGACCTTGATAACGATGGGTATATGGATATGCTGTCAGGCCAATATAATCCCGGAAAGATTTCATGGTGGAGAGGATCAAAGAATGGTTTTCTACCAAAACAATTTGTTGAACAAGAAGGCTATATTGAAGGCGAGTCGCCAGACATGGGTAACGGAGATGAACTGGACCCAAAATCAAATAACTACTGGAACTATTCCTCTGCTGGTTTTGCAGATTTTAACGGAGATGGTCTGATAGACCTGTTTGTAGGTGGTTTTAGAGAGTTGCGCGTGGCTCTGAACACAGGAACCAAAAATTCCCCGGAATTTGGTTTAAGAAAATATCTTCTGGGTATAGACGGGCAACCCCTATCGGTGCTTAGAAAACCGACAAAGGAAGATATCGAAAGAGCAAATAAAGAGTACAAGTACCCACACTTCTCCGGAGTGATCAAAAGCTTTGTCAATCCTGTTGACTGGGATGGGGACGGAGTGCTGGATCTGTTGGTAACACATCTTTACGGTAACAATAAATCAAATCCAGTAGAATTCTTCCGCGGAGTTCAAACAGATAAAGGATTGCGCTTTGAAGATGTAAAACCATTATTTACCGCTCAGGATGCAAAAAAGACATTTCCTGGTTGCCAGCCCAACATCATGGTAATCGACTATAATCAGGATGGGGTGCCCGATCTTGTATTTGGAATATCTTTGCCAACCGTTAACGGGTTTGAAATTGACTCGCTGGTTGCATGGAGCTATGTTAATGACCTGAAGATAGAATCACCAGGAAAGGATGCGGGACGGGCTCTGATTTATGCAGGAGGAATAGAGGGTGTAAAGAAAAAAATTGAGGAACGCCCTGTGGAAAAGCAGCACTATCTTGGTAATCTTAATGATTACAAATATCTTACCTTGCGTCACAGAGGGTATGTCTATGTAATGTCGGGCAGTAAAAATCCAGTAAAAGCAGAGGCAAAGAAAGGGGTGGTTGCACAAGATGAGGTGAAACGCAAGGTTTTGAACCAGACAACAAAAACAGGAGGTGGCAACACTCCTGTACTGTTTGAGGTAAAGTCTCCTGAAACGTTGAGAACCGCTCAGGAAGGAGTTGTTGAGGTGTGTCTGAATTTTAAAGACGGATGGTATGGCTATGCAAATACAAAAGATAATATAGCGATGGGGCTGATCCCTACAAAGGTTGAGTACCAGTTCCCAGAAGGTTTTGAGCTTTTAGGTGAGCCGGTTGTACCGGAACCACAGGTGAAAGGTACTTATCAGGTATACAAAGGAGAGAACGTGAAGTTTTCCAGGAGGTTTAAAATAAACTCCAGCCGGTACAACAATGGAATCCCTTCCGGTGAATACACGATTGGAGTCATCTTATATTATCAGACATGTAACGGAGATGGTTGTCTTCCTCCGGTAACAGAAAAAACTGAAATGAAAATAAAATTTGTCAGGTTCGGGGATTAAGCTGTATGTGGGTTCTGCCAATGTTCACATCAATAACATTAGGTTAAGTAATATGCATAATGTATGTGACTTGGCAGAAACTCATCTCTTTTAATCAGCTTTTTATATAAACCAGAATATCAACGGAAATGCAAAGGTAACGATAACTGTCCAGATTATGTAGATTGGCAGGTATTTAGCAATGACCGTTCCAACTCCGGATATTTCACGCCTTTTCCTTAATACCCTGAATAGTTGTGCAGATACCAGCAACAGATTTATTAAAACAAAGACATTTGCTCCCAGGACAGCGGCTCTGTTAGGAGTAATTCCCCACTCTGAGATCCTGAACAAAATGGCCGATAGGGCAATACAATTTACTATAATGGTTACTACAGATAGAAGAAAGAGAATCCAGATCTCGGGATGGCTCTTTGATCTACTTGATCTCTTTGATGTTTCTGCCACGGAGAAGAAAATCAATGCCATAACACCTATCAACAACGCATTGAAGATAAGCAGGAAATCCCTGTCGTTGTACGGGTCCTTACCCGAAAAAATGATTGCTGTAAGATAAACGACTAACATAACTAATACTAAAGGACTGAATATTTTAGCAATTACCGGCGACACCTTCCCCACCAGTTGCGGATTGGTCCGTGTAAGGTAGGTTCCTACAACAGGGGCAGCTGCAAGACCGAAAATTCCGACATATTCAAAATAAAACTTTTCAATCTTAAACCCGATTAGCTCGAAAAGACCAATGGTTACACCGGTCAGGATTCCCCCGGCAATAAGGATGAGTGTCGTCATTACAATCAAATCGCCATTAAATCTCAGGTAATCAAGTCTTTTTTCATCGTTATTTTTGGTTTCACCGACAAAAGTAAAACCTAATAATGACCATAAAAATAATGGCAGATGAATGCACGACAAAATTAAGGTATCACTCTTTTGAACGTCGGGAAGGAAATTGATAAACAGTAAACCAATGAGGGTCATGCTTGCTATAAATGCAATTTTACCTGTTGATAATCTGTTCTTCCATGCAAAATAAACCGTCAACACAGGAAAAATGATAAAACCGATATTTCTGGGATAGAAAAATTCCTGGTCGATTGAAAAAATTGCCGGCAATTTGGCTATGAGACCTGCAACCAGCGCGGCAATGATGACAAACATCAATTCCCTGCTTGTGCCCCATTTAATTGATTCGCTTTCGTAATTGAGTCTTTCATTCCAAAAGCTGACAAGATTATTTACTTTAAGTTCGGGTTGCAATGCATCAAATGCCCGTTTAAATGCCGCTTTGTCTTCCCTGTAAAGCTTTTCAAGCTGTGAAGGATTGTCAATGTTTGCGATAATTTCCTTTTTCATCTTTGAATATTATATTAAATGTTATAATTAAAAGTTCTTTGCTTTTCAAAGTAAATGGGTAAAAAATATATATTTGAATTATATCGGTCTCCCCGATTTTATAAATTTCTCCAATGCTTCAAGATGGTCATTGAACGCCTTTCTCCCATCTTTAGTCATAAAGTATTTAGTATTGGGCTTTTTGCCGACAAATGATTTTTCCACCCCAATAAATTCCTCTTTTTCCAATGCTTTTATATGGCTCGCCAGATTACCATCGGTCAAGTCGAGGTACTCCTTGAGAGAGTTGAAATCAAGCATGTCATTTACAGCAAGTGCCGACATTATGCCTAGCCGGATCCTGCTTTCAAATGCTTTATGTAAACCGTTTATTGAGATTTTCACCTTTCGTACTTGTAATACATGTAAATACCATAAATAATATGTACCACTCCAAAACCCAGTGCCCATATCAACAATCCATACTCAACAAAATATGCGCTTATCAAACCCAGCCCTATCTCAACAAAACCCAGAATTTTCACAGCTTTATATGTGAGCATGCTGGCATTGTATAAGGCAAAACCATAGAATATAAGAGTACATGGGGCAACCAGACCAATCAACCCTTTGGAGATGAGGACAAGGATAAGTAGCCCGCCTGCAACAAGCGGAACTGACATATTTGCCAGCAACCGTCTGGTGGTAGGATTCCATAACTTCTCGCCCCTCTTGCCAGCATTCTTATTTGAAAACAAAACAGCTGAGCCTAAGGCCAGAATCAATACAACAATTGCCAGGATGATGACGTTTGTCAAACCTGCAGTTGCATCTCCAGATTCTATTGTATATAAAATTTTATCCGGATTGAAATTAAAAAACTTATAGGCTACGAATGCCCCCGACAATGCATATATGCCTGCCAGAATGCCCTCCCATCCAGAGAGTGCCAGAAATTTTGAAGAACGCTCCATCATTGAGCGAATCTCAGTTATATCCTGAATATAATCCTTTTCGTCTTTCATTTAAAAGTACTTTTATTTGCAAAGTAAAAACAAATATTTCATCGATACAAATTTACTTTGCAGTAGTTTTTAAGTGTCCGTTAAGATTCCTGCCTTTTGGAACAGGAAGAAAAGCAGCGATAGTATCACCCCTGCGATTGCCGCAAGGGCCATCCCCTGCAGTTGGACCGATCCAATATTGATTCCGGCACCGCTCACTCCTGTTATGAAAGTTACAGCTCCAAGCACCATATTGCTGTTCTTGCTGAAATCGACCTTTTGTTCTACAAACATCCTTAAACCCTGAACGGCAATTACTCCGTAAAGTAGTAAGCTTATTCCACCCATGACCGGAACGGGGATTGTGGATATAGCTGCAGCTACCTTACCTATGCAGGAAAATAATATGGCAAGAATAGCTGCTCCCCTGATTACCCATACAGAATAGACTCTTGTGATAGCCATTACCCCGATATTCTCCCCATATGTGGTATTTGGAGGAGAGCCGACAAATCCGGATAACAGATTGCTTATACCATCTCCCAACAATGAACGATGTAACCCTGGATTTTTCATAAGGTCTTCTCCTGTTACCTTTCCTGTGACTATGAGGTGGCTGATGTGTTCGGCAAAAACCACTATGCACGCAGGGACAATCACAATAATTGCATTTACATCATAAACAGGAGTCTGGAATTTTGGTAGTTCAAACCATGCAGCCTGAGAAATTAACTCTATATCTACCATTCCCTTAGCAAGTGCAAGCAGATAACCTGCAACCACTGCGAGAAGAATCGGAATCACCTGTAAGAACCCTTTGAACAATACTGACCCGAACACTCCCACTGCTAATGTAAACGTAGAGACAATCACTACATCTGTAGAAAAAACAAATGGTGCCACCACCTGACCGACTTGAGTGGAAAATGGCGCCAGACCCGCCTGTTGTGCCGCCACAGGAGCCAGTTCAAGCCCGATTATGGCAACAACGGAACCCATAACCGCAGGTGGCATTATTACATCAATCCATCGAATACCATACTTTTTTACAATCAGAGAAAGGAGTATGAAGATAAAACCGAAAAATATGAAACCTGACTGCGCATGGCTGAACCCTCCCATTGTGGCGATTATCAGTAATGTAGGAGCTATAAACGCAAAACTAGACCCAAGATATGCCGGAATTCCACCCTTTGTGACCCAGGAGTATATCAAAGTGCCAATTCCATTCATAAGGAGAGCAATGGCAGGATTTATGCCCAAGAGTACAGGAACCAGGATGGTCGCTCCAAACATGGCTGTCAGGTGTTGGATACTGAGAGGCAGAGTCTCTTGAAATGACAATTTTTCATGTATCCCTATTGTGCGTCTGGACATATTTTTTCTGTTTTGAATTGGCTATAAATTTAGTAAATAATTCTCCCCCGCAGTAAGTGGCGGAGAATTATTTACTGAGTCTTAGCCCTGTTTTGTAAACATTTCCATCCAACTTGCACACTGCTCGGAGAGCTCTTTTAATAACTTCTCCTTTTCTTTGTAATATTTGACAATATTTTCTTTTGGCATCCCTTTTATGGTAGCAAATATTCTCTCAATCGTCTGACTGTCATAAATACTCATATATACCAAATTATTTGCATTATAGAGATTCAATATTTCATCCATATTACAATCGGTATAAAGCCTTGCAATTTTAGAAGTATAGACCGAAACCTCATCTTTATAGGAGAGTAGCATCAATTTTTCAGCAATTGAAATCACCCCCTCTTTTGGGATATCTCTTTTACCTGACAAATACGCTGTTAAAATAGAATTATAAGCCGATATTAATGCTTTATCAACTCTCTCTTTTCCAACAAAGCTGCTTATTTTCGCCACATTCTCAACTGTGTATTTTAAAGATTTCCCTCCTTCGACAGATAAGGCTCTTTCAAAGTATGACCACATTTTATCTGAAAACAGTTCATATTCTTCGAAGTTTGCAAATTCCTCATCCATAAATACAGCTATCTGTTTTTCCATATATCCACTCTCCAAAACGTCCAGATATGCCAGGGCATTTGGCATCGTTTTACTTGTCAGATATACAGCTCTCTTCGCCTCCGGGGAATTGGAAGGATCCATTGCTTTTTTTGTCTTTAAGATAAAAGATTCTATCTTATCTCCCCCAACAATACGGCCAACCTCTTTTCCATCTTTGTCCAGTATCAAGAATGTAGGAAAGGCAGTGACTGCATACCTTACGGCAAGTGAAACCCCTTCTCCCTTCTCCATATCTTTTTTGATGTTGATAAAGTTTGAATTGAAAAAATTACCTGCTTCAGGCTTGACAAACTCTACATTTGCCATATGTTTGCATGGTCCGCACCACTGGGTATAGCAATCCAAAAAAATCAATTTTGGACCTTTTTCTTTACTTCCGGCTTTTGCCAAAGCCTGGTCAAAGGAGATATCCTGGAAATCAACTCCTTTTATCTCCTGACAAAAAGTTCCTATAGAAATTAATGCGGAGATGAACAGTAATAAATACTTTCTCATTATTTTAAATTATTAGAAAAGTACTATAAAACAATTGATGGCCAGACACCATTATAAAGTTCCAGACCCCAGTGAGGATTAAAAGAGATAAACTTATTTACAATCTCCAGTTGATAATCGTCGGAGCCGATAATTCCTGTATATTGAGTCCCCAGAACTGTTCTTTTAATCTGTGTTTTTGTCCATGGTTTTCCCGGGTCATTTGCATTATACCTCTTAAGATCCCAGAATCGTTTGGCACTCTTCCATGGCAGCTCTTTCTGGCGCTCTTTCAATATCTCATGGATAAGATTATCACCTGTAAGAGAGTTGATTCTTGCACTGTTCGTTACAATAGATGCAGGAGTGTATCTCTTGCTTCTCAACAGATTAAGAGCACTTAAAGCTACAGATGTTCTGTTAGTTCTGGCAGCAGCTTCTGCCAACATTAATAACAATTCCGGAGTAGAAATTCCTTGTGTCCCACACATTTTTGTATAGTCGCCCAAATTGTTCCCAAATCTTACATCTCTTATGCATGCTCCTTCTGTTGCTTGCGTATTTACTTTTAGCATAAAGAATTTTTTACGCAAATCGGCATATGAATCCCTGTCACCATCAATATCTGTATCGGCATTAAATAGGGCTATATATTCATCACTTGCTTTACTTGCAAGGCCATCAAGCGGACAATATCTGTAGAACAAGATCTCTTTGTTGTCAGGGTTATTGAGAATATCACCCGAAGGATCGGTCAACGCATCATAAAGCTCATGATCCTCTCCCTCTTTAGGTGTTTTTACTCCGGGTTTTAAGAAAAAGTCATTAAAATCGTAAAGAGTGTTCCCTTCTCCCTTCGCACTTACCAACAAATCCCATGCAGTTTTGGCATAAGTGAACATATTCTCATAATCTGCCTTGAACATATACATTTGGGCCATAATTGCATTCGCGGATGTTTTATTTACTCTGACGGTTTTAATCACCTCAGGGGGACAATTTACAATGGCATATTCCAAATCTGCCTTTACAAGGTTAAATAATTCATCTACCGTTGATAGTTTTGGAGTCTCTTGAGTTGCACTTGATGCAGTTCTGTAAGAGATGGTTTTTGACGAGTTGTCCCCCCCTTTTTTGAACATGGGCCCATAAGTAATACCTGCCATGAGATATGTCCAGGCTCTGCCGGCTCTGGCCTGAGCAATCAGTTGTTTACCTTTGTTACTCTCTTCTCCTCCCAAATCCTTTATTCCATCTATGACAGTGTTGAAATAGAGCGTCGCTTTGTATGATGCCTCTAAGAAATAATCATCTGTCTTAAATGGATTTAAATAAGGCTTTGCAAATATATATGGGGTAAACCTATCATTTGAGACATCCTTATAAGAGGCTAAAACTACTTTGTCAGATATAGTTACTTCATCTGAAAGGGATAGTAACAAAGAGCCTCTGTTGTTATCGGAAAAAAGAAAATCATACGTTCTGGAGTGGTACAGCAAATTGTCAAATTGCTCTATATCAGTAGGAATAAGGCTCCCTACAGGTTTTACATCCAAAAATCTATCACAAGAGCTTATAATTAATGAGAGTATAAGTATATATATTATTTTTTTCATTGTTCTTTGAATTAAAAGTTAAACGATAATCCGAAGTAGATCTCAGGCCTGCCTGTCATGGCAGTTGCAACATAGTATTCATATGTATCAGAGTCATACGCAGTTTGTTGGGTTTCAGGATCGATATCCACTCCTTTTGCTGTTAACCTGAATAAGTTTCTCCCTTGCAGATAGATCTTTGTGTTTAGCATACCTATTTTTCTGGTTAGCTTGTCAGGAATATTATATGCTACTGATAAATCTCTCAGTTTTAAAAAATTCGAACTGACTACATGAACGTCATAATATGGATATAGGTAGAACTGCCAGCCGGATCCCCCCATTGCATCATATACAGGATAAACCATACCCTCTTTATCTTCATCCCCCGGATTCTGCCATCTTTCTGCAAAGTGGCGATTGGTATAATTCATGCCGGTAAAAGAGTCCATTCTCATTTTACCTCCCAATTTGGAGACAAACATAAATGAAACATCAAAGTTGTAGAAAGAGAAACTATTTGTCAGAGCAAGTTCGTAAGGGGAGATTGAATTTCCCATAAATTTTAAATCTGCATCGCCAAAGGTAAATAATGCATTTCCGCTTTGAATATCTCCATTTCTGTCATATACCTGCGGATAACCTTCAGCATCAAGCCCTGCAGATTTGAATGCAAACATAGCCCCTACCGGAAAGCCTTCTTTATAGGTTCTTGGGGCCAAAAAATCATAGACATATGGGTATGATTTATTGTATGTCAATATTTTGTTATGGTTATATGAAAAATTCAGGTTTACGTTCCATGAAAATTTGTTGTTTTTTACTACCAAAGCTCTTAGAGACGCCTCGATACCCCTATTCCTGATAGAACCTACATTTTTGGTAAGGTTAGCAAAACCTGTAGTAGGGTTTACTGCATCAGATGCCAGCAAGTCTGTTGAAAGCTTGTTGTAAAGATCTACCGATGCACCGAATCTGTCTTTCAGGATAGCCAGGTCAAAACCGACATTTGTTGTAGCTGTTTTTTCCCAACGAAGCTGATCGTTTACAGGAGATGATATGGAGTAATAGGTACCTCCGGCAACAGCATTATAACTACCCGGTGATAAAATCAAGTAAGGTCCTTCGCCAAGTGCTATGTTCCCGTTAATCCCATAAGAGGCACGAAGATTCAATACATTAACTGTTGAATTATCGAAGAATCCTTCATTGGCTATTTTCCATGTAGCGCCTGCGGACCAGATTGGTTTGTATCTGTACTTAGGGTCGGTCCCAAAGAAGTTGGTAAGGTCCAATCTTGCGGAGCCGCTTATAATATAACGACTGTTGAATTCATATGAGGCATTTCCATACCAGGAGGTGTAACGATTGTCTCTAAGAGACATTTTTCCGTCGGTCAATGATGGATATGTGTAGTTTAATATACTATTATCGTATGCCCCACTTATGAAATCCAGATAATTGATCGACTCATAACTTCCTGCCTGCCTGTTATATCCAAATCTTGTAGGGTAAGCATTGCCATCAATCTGGTCCCTGATAATCTCTCCTCCCAACAATGCAGTAACTCTATGTTTATTATCGTTAAATGATTTATTGTAATTTGCCTGATACCTTATTGTCCAATTATCAGTTATCGATCGAGCTTCATCAAGTATGTCTCCATAAGGAAGATACTTTTTCATAGAGTTATCTATATCAGTCCATGAATTCACTCTATATCTTACATAGAATGACTCTTTTTCTCTAATCTCTTTTGCGTTAGTATTTCCCCTGCGCCAGGCTCCTCCCACATTTACAGAAAACCCATCAAAAAGTTTAAAGGTAAAATTGCCGGACAATCTTACATTCAATGAATTTGTATAACTCATCTCCCTACCAAGGTCTGCAATGGGATTATATTCGGAAGACAACATATTGGCCGCTCTGCCCGGATCATTAAAAGCATCGAGAACAGATGATGGAACCGGAGTCCTTATATTCTGAGATTTTCCGCTGGCATCAAATAAATTTGAATATGCGTAAATCATTTTGTCATAGTTGATCATTTTTTGATCGGAAGGGAGTAAGTCGCTCCATTCATCAAGAGGTGATTGACTATTGGTATAGAGAACATTGGCCGACATATCGAATGATATCCATTTGGCAGGTG
>Ga0209639_1001487_pt1 | contig 22940 bp, 15 predicted proteins | sample EPASupsiteHSE605_FD_187268 | JGI IMG/M metagenome (GOLD analysis project Ga0209639, IMG submission 187268) | Bioremediated contaminated groundwater from EPA Superfund site, New Mexico - Sample HSE6-05 (SPAdes) (version 2) | ecosystem: Environmental > Aquatic > Deep subsurface > Groundwater >...
CAGATGAATCATCATTAAGAAGTTGACAAAGAGAATCACAATGAAGACAATTGCAAATATCATAAACATCACCTGCTTTTTCAACACTTGGATAACTGATTCGATTATGAATCAGATCTAGAAACATTTCAAATGATTCTCTAGAATATGATGAATCAAAGTTAAAAACCATTCCACAACTATTCTTGTAGAATTCCCGAAAAACTACACTATGAAACAACAAACATCCAATATTCACATCATATTTGTCTCCATTATAAACAACAATTCCATCTTTCTCTTGACAACAAAGACGAAAACGAAAACTATCAACAATTCCAAAATGTGATTCCCATTCTCTCAACAAATTAATAACTCCAATCTGATCATTTTTATCACTAGGAATATGTCCTGACACAAGAAAATCAATGAAATGACAAAAAACATCAAAATCACATGAATCACTCAAAACAATTCTCTCTTTTGTCGTATATTCATCTAAATACTTATTTAAACACGATAAAAATCTCTTTTCAACATGTTTTGTTTGATCCTGACACTGAAAAACAACTCCTGGCATTAACAAAATAAATTCATCATTAACATAACAAAGTCGGTCTATGATTCGACTAATGTTAGTATTAATCATCGGAAATCAACAATTAATCATATCGAAGGAATTTTTTTTTAAGAATGAGATTATCTTAGAAATCGAATAATTATGCTCTGAGGTTCAATAATTAAGAATATTTTAGCGGTATTCATCGAAATATAGTTTTTTTTCTATGATTTCAAGTTTCATTGATGGATTTTTATTTGACGATTAAGGTTGGAAGTCATTCTGGATTCTAGTGATGAGTTTTTAGCTCATTTACTTTCAAATTCATCTATTTTGAAATCATTAAACTCTATTCACTTACTTAATAATTTTGTCGGGAGAGATTGTTTAATCTTCTTCATCCTGGTTAAAAAGATCTTGGATAAGAAAGGAAAATTCAATAATCTTTGTCTATCATAAGATTTATTAACCCAAATGGTTTCTTATTGCTTGTAATATTCTGGAATATCTGATTAATCTACTTAAAGTAGATGGAATTCCTCAATATCAAAGAAGAAAGCCAGTTTTTCCACTCTCAATCCCAGTCACGCAGTCTTTTAAACAATATTGATTGTAAGAGAGTTGTTTGCAATCACCAGCAAATATCTTGGAATAAATATCTGTTTAATTAAGAAATGAAAATGCTTTCTTCAAATGTTTGTATGGATGTGTTCGTTGAGTATTATGATAAGAACATTTAATATGTTGAAAATCATATTTCATGTGTTTCATTTTGTATCAGGTTTCTAATGCAAATGTGTCTTTATCCATGTGAGAGTCTAGAAAACATTTATGTAAAAAAACCAATCTGGTTTTGAATCATTTGTTTAAACTAATGAAAGGATTGTTACTAACTCAAAGTATCTAATGGATGTCATTTGTTTAAACATATTAAGATTATGACTTCGAGATAATATAGAAATGATGGGAATATCCGCATTACAATAGTGAGAAGAGAAAAACTGGAACAAATACGACTGGGTTTCAATCATTGAATTATTATTTGATGTTAAGCTTACGCCTAAGTGAGAAATATAATTATGCGAAATATGAAGCGATCCGGATTGAACATTAAAGAGAGCCCCGGTGTTCAAATTAAAAATGCAATACTCTATTTTCTGAATTCCTCCATAATTTCTAACTACCCCTAATGATGGGCTGTTGTTTTGGATAACATTGGAGAAAGAGAGAAGCCCTGAACTTGACCAGAAAGAAATGCAAATACCATCAATTACAGAATTACTCGAGAAAGTACAATACAAACCATTGAATGATGTGGGCTCATATATACTAATCCCAGATCCATGAAATGCTTTGCAAATTGAAGTATTTGAGCTTGCTAATACCTGATTTCCAGAATAGAGTATAAAAGGCCATCTTCCATTATGTTTGAGATTACAAGTTGAAATTGATATATATTCTGCCTCATTAATCATTGTGGCATATAGATAAGCATATTGACCATTAGATGAAGATGAACAATTAAATGAGCATATCATTTTTTGCATTGACTTATATGAAGAAAAATATATTGCACCACCATCTGACAATGAAGCACAATTAATGAACATAGAAAATGAAACAAATAATGTATAAACACCATCCGAAATATAAATCACAGCTCCTTTTTGAGAGAATTGTTGAAATCTGATGAACATACATTCGCTTATATTCACATTAGAATTGTAATATGATCTCCCTTCAATAATATCGTTATTAATGCACAAATTCTTAAGAGACAAAGGGGGTTTGGGAGATTTGAAAAATTTATTCATTGGCATTCCATTGAATAATCTCAGAGTTTCCAAAATGTTCAATAGAAGACAAGAAAAGATGAAAAGGCTTGTCATTTTTATATAAAAACTTCTTATTACAATCCCAATTTCTTGTGAAGTGTTCTTAATAAAGCTAAATACATTATTTTTTAGCTTGATACCAACAATTGCGAAAATAATTTTTAAAATATTGCCAAAATAAGATAAATGTAAGGAAAAAGACATATAAATATGATTATAAACATCATTCTTTAAAGCTCCCTGATAAAAACACATAGTGAATGATAAAATTATGATAAAATAATTTATCACAAATTGTGTTAAAACCCGATTTTTAAATGGTTCTGAAAGCCGAATCATTCTACCTTAATGGTTGTGGACCAAGAAAACCAAACTTTAGAGTTTCGTATGAATGGACAGTAACAATTTGGACAATAATGTACTAATTTGGAATTAGTTGACTACAATGATAAATGAATAATTACATATATTTGATTATTAATAAGGACATTCGTGCGTCCCCTTGATGAAATCTGGAGTATGATAGGTGTAGTAGTGAAAAATTATCTTTTATTCCTGTATTTATCTGTCATATGAACAAAAATTCTGATTTTTAATGAAATTTCATCAATCTTATTTAGCTAATTTGTCCTGTATGAATATATGTTTTGAACAATTATGTATTAGGGGCAATATAAATCATAAAGAATTCTCATTACGAAACTTTTCTGTTTGAATGCGTTCAATAAGTGCCATCGATGCTGTAAAATTTGGATTTTCAACATTAATAGATTCCAAAACGGATATTATATTATTTTCAATAAGATAATCTGCAGATTTCGGATCAATTGTCAAAAGATGCTCAAAAGCCATTATTATGGATTTTTCGGTATCTTCATCGGATGATTCTAAATAATCTATCATATTTATCACTCCACCTTGATTCAATAAAACTTCCCAAATCTCTTTAGAATGAGTACATGATAATAGCTCACACAGAAAAGCAATTGAAACTCTTCTGGTTATGAATGCTCCTGATTGAGAATTATCGCAAATCAAAGCCAGAATATCATTTGAAATCAAAACATCAACATAATCCATATTGATCATTATAACTCGATTAACAATATACTCAATAAACTCTTGTTGTTCTGGTTTTCCAATGACCAACATCTTCTTGATTACATCCAATAAGCCGATATCTACAAGAGACAATATACACTTTTTGGATTCTGTTTCAAAAACAGAAATTACATCAGTCAAAGCCCACATTGATAACTCATCATCTTCTGACAGTAAAAAAGGAATTAAATGATTAAACAGTTCCGTAGCAAGAATGGATTTCATTTTGGGTTTACTGTTTGGACTGATGCTGCATACAGCGTCCATCACTTGAATAATTGCTTTATTAAAACCCAATCCGAGTATCTTCACCCCTATTTGGATAATTTCTTCTGGAAACCTTTCATATGATGCTATCATTGTCGCTTTGAATATCAAAGAAGCAAGGTAAATAACTTGGTTAATTGGCTCATTCAATAATAGAACATAGACATGATGATATATTGCTAATTTATCAAATATTTCGGAATTTTCATTTGGATTAAGGCTTATAATAGAATAAAAAATATATAATATGTTAATAATCAAATTAGGTCTGTTTTCTAATGCAATTATTAACTTTTCAATCAAAACACAATTAATATATTGTTCATAGTGCATCATATCTGGAGATATTATCTTATATAGAACATGTATAGCATTTTCAAAATAGGGGGAATCAAAAACATTGTTTTCAACAAAATTTGCAATGTTGGAAAACAAAGTTGTGTTGGATATTAACTTCAAATCAATATCATCAATAGAACTTAAATAATTATCAATTTCTATAATTATAGATTCTAAACCTTGAGAATATTTCGCAATCATTCTCATAAATTCATCATCCAGACTAAAAGATCCTTTTCCGTCTCGACTAATCTGATCATCTTCACATATACCATCTAGTTCAAAGTATTTATCAGTACTAGCTTTTGTTACCCTCTGTCCCTCCTTGTACTCGAACATTATTATCGTAGAATGAAGACTGCTGATACTTTGATGCTTACGATTTCTGGGATTAGGGGCATAATAGGGGATAGTTTAACTCCTGAAATAGTATGTAAATATGTTTCATCATTTGCTGGGCTTCAATTGTCGAAACATATTGGAGAAGAGATTATTCTTGGATACGACACGAGACCGGCTGTAGGTTGGATTAAATCATGCACCGTTGGTGCTTTAGTATCTTGTGGTATTAAAGTTGTTGATATTGGAGTTGTTCCAACACCAACTGTCCAATTGATTGTCCAAAATAAGAAAGCTATTGGGGGCATTGTTATCACTGCATCTCATAACCCACAAGAATGGTGCGGTTTGAAATTCATCGAGAATAATGGTATCTTTCTTGACCAAACCAATTGTGATGATATGTTCGCATGCAAAAAAACCATATTCGCTCCACATAATCGTCTTGGATCAGTCATTGAGTATAAAAATGCAATAATGGATCATATTGACCAAATATTGTCTTTAAAGTATATTGATATTGAGTTAATACGACAACAACACTTTAAAGTCGTAGTTGATACAATCAATGGAGCTGGCTCATTTGCTATTCCTTGTTTATTAAAAGAACTAGGATGTGTTGTCACTGAGCTAAATACTGAGCCAACAGGATTGTTTGCTCATCTTCCAGAGCCCATCCCAGAGAATCTTAAGCAATTATCAGAGAAATGCCACGGAAATGATATTGGAATAGCTATTGACCCTGATAGCGATAGATGTGTCCTTATTGATGAAAATGGATGCCCCCTTGTAGAGGAGTATACATTAGCATTATCAGTACATTTACTGCTTAATTATTATGGAATTAAGCAACCTGTATGCCGAAATATCTCAACCACAAGAGCAATAGATGATATTTGCTTAAAAGCTGGAGTCATGTGCTATGGAACAGCTATTGGAGAGGTTAATGTTGCTGTGAAAATGGTTGAAGTTGGATCAATAATTGGCGGAGAAGGGAATGGTGGAGTTATGCTTGCTGATATTCATATTGGTAGAGATGCTCTTGTTGCAACAGCTCTTGTTCTCCAACTATTTGCACTTCAGAGACAAATGAATTCTGCAGTAACAATATCACAAATCAAAGCATCACTGCCTCAATGGAGAATTTCGAAGATGAAAATCCCAATAAAGAAAGGATGTGACGTAAACTTCCTTATTTCAAAATGGAAGGAATCCATAATTGAAACATATGGGAATACTGTGTCTCTTGTTGAAGATGATGGACTGAGAGTTGACCATCAAGATTGGTGGGTACATGTTAGAAAATCTAATACTGAACCAATAGTAAGAGTCATTGGAGAAGGATGCGATCAAAAAAGGGCTGATGAGGTATGCACAAGGGTCTTCAATGAGTTCATGGTACTCATGAACTAGGGACCCGTTTAGGTTAAAAATCGTTTTGGATTTTTTCACTGAATTATAATCGTCGAACGGTTGTTGTCCGTTATTTTATTTTCTTCTTATGTCTCGTCATTTGCTTAAGGATTTCGAAACCTACAAAAACGCTCGAAGAGATTTTGTAAGAATTGTAGCTGAAGAAGCCAGCAGACCCTCAAATGTTCAGACTCTGATTGATCTTGAAGTTTTATCTCTCCTTCGTCCCCTCCTTCTTGATAACGTATCTGCAATACAGCAAACCGCAGCCCTTGCTATTGGAAGGTTAGCCAATAGTAGTGAACAGATCGCAATTCGTGTTGCTGATGCCGGAATTTTACCAGAGATCGTTGCTGGACTCAATTCACAAGATAAATACATCAAACAGAATTCTTGCTTTGTAATTCGTACAATTGCCAAACATTCAGCTGCCCTTGCACAAAAATGTGTTGATAGCAAAGCACTTGATCCATTAGTTAAGTGTTTGGAATCATTTGAATCAAAAGTACGCGAATCAGCTGCCTGGGCTCTTGGGTTCATCGCTACTCACACACCAGAATTAGCACAAGCTGTTGTCGATGCAGGTTCTGTTCAGTTTTTGATCACTGCTGTTCAGGAACCAGAACTTTCTCTCAAGCGCATTGCAGTCTCCTCCCTTGGTGATATTGCTAAGCACAATCCAGAGCTTGCACAAAATGTTATCGACGCCCGTGCCATTCCAACTATTGCTCCACTTCTTAAAGATTCAGATTCAAAGCTTAAACATCAAGTATGTGCAACCCTTGCTCACATTGCAAAGCACTCTGTAGAAAGTGCCGAACTTGTTGTTGAAGCCGAAATTTTCCCAGCTGCAATGCACTGCCTTAAAGATAAGGAACCCGGTGTAAGGAAAGCTGCCGCAACTCTTATTAGGGAAATTGTTAAACATACACAAGAGCTAGCACAGTTGGTTATCAGGGTTGATGGCGCTGCTGCCCTTGTTCAATTCCTCAGACCTGAACAGAATAATGAACCCCTTCATGCAGTTATGGCTATCGGATATATTGCTTCATTCTCACAGAGCTTGGCAACATCACTTCTTCAAGCCGATGCTGCTGCTGCAGTTTTATATGTTTTCACAACAGCCAAACTTGATCATGTTAAAAGTTCTGCTGCATGGACACTTGGTCAGTTAGGCAAACATTCCAGCGAAACAGCTTCCAAACTTGCATCGCTTAATGTTCTTGCTTTGCTTCTTGAGGCACATAACTCAAAAGAAGCAAGCGAAGACTTGCAACTTAAAACAAAGAGAGCTCTTAAGATGATTATTGAGAAATGCTCAGAGATCGAAGCTCTTCAACCACTCATTGAAAGATCCCCAGAGGCTGTACTTAAGTATGTTCTTGAACAAATTTCCAAATTACTTCCAAAGAATGCCAAAATGCGTGTTCCATTCGTCACATCAGGTGGATTCCAGGCAGTTCAGAAGATCAAAGCTGAGCCTGGTTCAAAGATTCGTGACTTTATTGACGCAATCAATGCATGTTTCCCAGATCAAGCGGTGCGTTTTTACTCTCCTCAGTACCCACAAGCTCTTATTCAAGAAATAGAACATTTTGACGCCTAAAAACCAAGATTTTTCTCGGTGATTTTTCGATAAATTCTTTATTCGGCCATTTTCTTCAATGAGCGTCGAAGATTCCATCACCATATTACCTTTGTCATACTTACCACCTGGATCTCAGCCTACTTTAATGTACTTACCGGTTTATGTCGTTCCAGGGGCACCAAATTATTATGCAGCCGGTCCGCTTGTTCTTAATAGCGGCGAAGCACCTAAAACAATACTCCAATCTCTTGGAGAGACATGTGGACTTGTTGGTAAAAAAGTATCTGAAACAGTTTCACCAATTGCACTGAACATTAATAAGGGCATTTCAACAGCTGGACAGGCAGTTTCTGAATCACTGACTCCTGTTACCGAGTCACTTAATCAGGGTATCCAAAAAGCAACAAAATCTGTTAATGAGACTGTTAAGAAGTTCATATAAACATTTACTCGAATAATTTTGCAAATTCATCATTGTTTTCATGTTTAAAATACTCAAAGAGCCCGAAAGACAGGTATTTTTCGCATTCAATGAGGAAATTTAACAGTTTAGACTCATTAGAATGGAAAAGAACGAGTTTGTTAAACAATTTATGATGCTTAATAAACATATATGCGAGTTCTGGTCTCAAAAGAGCAGTTAAACAATCAAAAACTCTTGAAAAATCCATTACATATTGAACATTTTTGAATGAATCGCATTCTACACAAGAAAACATCAAGTTACACAAGATTTCAAACACATGATTTGGAGCATTATCATTATTACCAATATTTTCAATGAAACTCCAAAATATTTCGATGATTGAACTGAATTTGTGATGTTGTTGAATAATAGCATCGAGTTTATCAATGCATCCTCTATGAATACTTTCCAATAATGTGATAGAATCTAAAATGGAATAAGATCTCAACAATTCTTCAATGAAACGTATTAAATAGTAGATGTATTCATCATTATTGGTTTCTAAAATTGCTTCAATCACATCTTGAGGTTGATCCCTCACAAAAGTATAATATGATTGTATCATATCACTATCAGAATATTCAAAAATTCTTTCAACAATAACTTTTGGAATATCTTGATACGCCAATCTTGGTGCAACAAAAAGAAAATACTTAAAGAGTGTGATTGGTTCGTTCAAATCAAACAATAATTCGCAAAATGGTCTGGAATGAACGAAATCTCGGAACATAATACTCTCTTTTGCATTTTTAATATGCTCGTGAATGGATTGATTCAGATTTGAGAAATCAAATTGATCAGAAAACCCATATGTTGACATATTGTTATTATTGGTATCAACACTTTCATAAAAGAGTAAATAAGCATTCATACCGTTTTCTGAGCCTCCATATGATTCTTGTAAAGCATAATTGATATCGATTTCATTAACTGTTGAATCGTTAAAACAGAACCATTTCCCGCTAATTTTAACAACAGATATATAGTGGCCAAAATCAGGAGTACCAGAATGGACCACAATTCCTGAGAGTTCATATCTATAACCAGAATTTGCACTTACAGAATAACTACCCATATCAATAGAAACAGGGAACTGAAAATACTTGTTAATCTTCATTCTTTTATGCTCAGTAGTATCGTATGAAAACCTTGCAAGATGAAATACCAAAACTTTTGGAAATTCAATAATCTTGGTGGATTTCAAAGCATTGATTTTTTTGTTAGTCCTTGAGTCTATATACTGATTCTCCTCACAAAGTGGTTCTGGAGAAAAAAAACTATGTAAAGCATTCTCAAGAGAATTATGCCTTAATGATAAACCAATCGAGCTATATGGTTCGCTTTTTGAAGATAAGATTTTCCCATTATATGTTGTGATGTTCTGTTCGAAAATACCCTTAAAAGATTGAGTGGTGTTCTTTGGTAGCCTCTCGGTAACAAAAGAATAAAACTCGTGTGCATCTCCTTGTTCCCCAAAATGGAAAATACCTTGTGAAAGGGTAATAACACTTCGAGTAAACTCAGAAGAATCAACAATGCTGGTGGTTGATGTACATACTTCCGTCAAAAGATCATGGAAAATTAAAAAAGCCATCTCAGCGGATTTACATGAATAAAAATCAATCAGAAACGGAATTGAATAAAAGAACTGTTGTAAAACAGAATTAACAAAACAGGTTGATCCAAAATTTGTAAGCCCAGGATATATTCTACCATTAGGGGACTGTACAAAATTGGATTCAATATACTTAGAAAGAATACTATCAAACACATTTCTCATTAAATGTGTTCCATCTTGAGATGAAATTATTGATATCAATTTTAGAACAACATCTCTATGCTCATCATTTGAAATCGAATGGACTGTGCTCAATAAATCTTTACCAAGACCGATGTAATTTTTAATATAATATGGATGCTTAACAAATATTTCAGAATATAGCCTATATGCCAAAAAAACGTCATCTGTTTGATTATCACCCAGTATCTGGCCTAAAATATCTAAAAGCTCCAGCAATATCGCTTCTTCGTTTATTTTTGAAATAATACTTTGGGAAAAAACCAGATAATTTGGATTTCTGATATAAGACTTTGTAGATACTATTTGGCGAATAAGATAAATAATACACTCTTGATAATCCTCCAAAAAAGCGACATAATCTGGAATGTTAGAAGGAATAATATTGGCAATTATTTCTTGATGTGTATCAATATGATCAGATACCAACATATTAAACTCGGCATTTTTTGGAATTCGACACAAAACTTTGATACAGTTAAGCTGTGTTTTACATATTGTTGATGATCTCAGAATATCAAATATCTTATCAACAAATGAAGAAAGATATTGATTCTCTATTTCAAAAGAATTAATTGAAGATAGAATATCTATTGAATATGATAAATACTCTAGATTTGACTTATCTTTGAGAATCCATTTGATAATTGTGCTTATTAACTCTTTATTCATCATAAATTTCCTTCCACAATACAAAAACATTCTCGTATTGATGCAAAAAGAAAAAATTGTTGTTGATTTGGTGATTCTATCAACAATTGATTTTTCAAATTGAGAAAACTTAGTTGAAAAAACATCAAAATCAATAGATTGGATAACATTAAAAATCGAACCTGCTTGGTTAGATACATTGATCTCGTTAAATAAATTCCCGAAGTAATTCCTAAAAACAAAAAAAACAGGCAATAATGGATATAACTTTTGTTCATTAATACCACTAATGACAAATAAAATATTCGGTGTATTTAGGAATGCTGATATAGGTTCAAGACTATTACTTATATTTTTTCCATTATATGCAATGCCAATGAGATTGGGTATAATATTATATATTTGGCCCAGCAAAAATTGTATATCACAAATCATTCTGGTTGGGTCAATATTCATTTTATATTGATTACCATTAATTTGAATAATAATCTCTTTATATGTATTTTCTGACTTAGCTATTTTTAATTGGTTATTTATCTCGATTGAATAAAAGTACGATTTCTGAATATATAATGATAATACTTCATATGAAAACACTGTATCAAGCTTATCAAAAAAACTTTTGAGCAGATTCTGATCCTCAAAAAATGTCATATTTAACACAGAAGCAATCAAATTTGAACAATTTTTAGGTTTAAGAGAAATCAATGGAATGAGTTTCTCGATTATCCCCGAAGATAAATATCCAAGATGGCCAATACTTTTGGGGAAACAAGGAAAGAGAAGAAACCCCATATAATTTGCATACATATTAATAAATCCAAAAAAAATAAACTCATATTCTGGAGTTATTTCGAATTCGTAATTATTTGGAATAATAATTTGTTCGAATTCAATGATTAAATCAAAATCGAATATCCCGTAATGTTTTTCTACAATACACTTGATAACACTCCAAAATTCATTATAAATTGTGGTTGTTGAGCTAAAAACATCTCGAATAAGCAATATTTGTCGAATATCCACATGAGAATAATTAAAATGTTCCAAAATTAAAGAAATAGTACAACTTCTAATTTCCGGATAGTTCTCATTGCAAAACTTGAAATATGGTATAATAATCTCCTCTTCAAAAGATACTTTATTATTCATTAATAATTGAATAAATTCGAGTATTTGAACTGATATTTTTCTATCCTTTATAGCTTCAATTGCAATTCTTTTAAGGTTATCGTTCAGAGCATTATTTTTCGTCCGGCATAATTCCAATAACTCTGACCACACAGCTTCATGATCAGTGTCTTTTAGAGAAAAACTATACAAATCAGATAATATATCAAACCCTTGGTGACTATACTGATCGGATAATAGTTCAGCCAATGATGACATGAAAAAGAACTTCATGTTATTATTCTCCAAAGAAGAAATTATCTCAATATAGGCTCCATATATATCCAATCCTTTAAAAAGTGCAGTTAAAGGGCTTATAATCAGCTTTACATCATATCGATTAATGCTGCCACTATGGAAAAAAAAGAGAATATATGCCTGGAAAAATGTCAAATCAATTATATTATTTGTTGCACAAAAAAGAACAAAGCCATTTAATGACTTATAAAAATCTGTTTTGAACCTAGTTGTTTGGATTATTTCGAGAATACTATATAATTCATCAATTTTTTTGATAGGCCTTGGATTAACCCCTAAAACAATCCTTGAAAGAGTTTTTCCACAGATCGGATGATTCTGATCATTTTCACTGGTTAAAATACCGCAAATAATTGTGAAGAATATTGACAAAGCTTGAGATAAAAGTTCATCTCTATCTTTTATAGACACAATAATTGATTCGATTATATCAACGAAATTGTTCAGTGTGATTGTTCCCAAAGTTAATCTATGTACATGTGGTCCAACGTCATCAAAAAACTGATTAGATACAATTCTACCATCTGAAATACTAAATACACTTATGATTCTCGAAAGAATTCCAACCAAATCAATTAAAGACAAAAGAGATGAATATTTGGGCACCATATTGACCATATCTTGAAAAAGGCTTTCCTGATATAAATACTGACAAAGTTGAAAATTGATCCTGTTATTCTTATAAACGATATGAGAAGGATCTAGAACCTGATAAAGGAAACCCAAAATCTCTTCATTATATTGAGCAATTACTACAAATAATCTAAAGGACAAACGTAGTAAAGAAAGAATACTGTTCAATTCTGAATTTGACGCATCCATCAATATTACTGTTTCTATTATACTTGGAAATGTCTTATATGCAAAAGATTCCGACAATACAGATAACCCCCCTGGAAGCGATTGTTTTTCCACTAATGACTCAATATAGTATATAATTTGACGATATCTTTCCCAAAAGATTTCTTTATTACATAGAATACGATTCTCAACAAGAGATACTAATTCCTCATATTCGGCTTTTTCGTTCATTAAAATTTCTCATAAATCTCTAATTTTTGTGTCTTATAATTAGGGGAATAAAAGCTGAAGGATTCTTTTATTAATATATGAGAGATTATAAGAGGAGTGCTCGATTTGTGAGTATCAACAAAAGAGTATAATGTATTCTCTCTCCTCTTCATTATTCTATTTAACAAGATCATCTAAGTGTATTTGAATATTTGGTTAATCATAAGTTGATACAAATGCAAAAAAAGGGTACATATTTCACATTTTATATTCAAAAAGAATGGGAAAAATTAAATAATCTCCGAATATTTACCATCTTCTACCCATTCTAATGAGGAAGGACTCTGAGATGTCCCAGGTAAAAACTTGGATCAAAATCCAAAAGTGCCAATAATCATGAGAAATAGTAGATCAGTTTTCAGCATTTCCGGGCAATTAACGAATGTTCAGCATAAACATTGCAAAAAAATAACCAATTATATATATAATTTACCAATAGCTGAGCCTTTTCAAACTCCAATTACGGGATTTCCAGAATATTTCGAAAAGATTAAAAAGCCAATGGATCTTGGCACTGTTTTAGATAAATTGGAAAAAGGATTGTATAACAGTGTCGAAAAATGGAAAGAGGACATGAATCAGATATGGAAAAATGCAATGCTGTTTAATCCAGATAACCATATATATCACATCATGGCAGATGAACTTTTAAGATTGTTTAAGAGTTTTTCCGAAAGTATCCCAAAAAATGAAATTGAAGATTGGCATTATAATGTTTCGAAAACACAATCCAAGTTATCAAAGATGTGTGAATCAAAGCCTATTCATCAAAAGCAACAAAGGCATGTTTTATTCCTAAAAATCAAATGATTTGTTTTGTATTTTTCTCTATTTTTACCTCATTTTGTTTTATTCTTCCATTTCTATGAGTTCTGCTTCCTAGAACATGTATAAATTATCATATGTTGTCAAGCATTTCCTCAATTCTGAATTGCACGATTGTGTCTAGCCTTTCGATCTCCAGACCATTTTTGAACCATCCATTGATTGTGGGATCTCCGATGCATATATTTAATAGTGTTTCATTTTTGAAGACAAAATTCATCAAAGTTAGTAATTCTGTTGTTTTCGGAGAATTTCGGTCGATTTTAATTAAAAATTGTGTTTTTATGGAATCTAATCAGCCATTTAAAGTATTTAAGTATCGAAATAGCTATTTTCAAATGAATGGAAACCAATCACTTAAGATTTCTAATGCAAAATTCTTAGATTGCGCTAGTTTAAACGAATCATCCCCAGGAGGAGCTATTATGTGCATTGATTCGAATGTTTTTATTGAATTTACCGTTTTCGACCATTGCACGGCAACAAATGTTGGAGCTGCATATTTCGAGAAAACAACACTATCATTGAACTCTGTTAATTTCACTTATAATTTAGGCTGCCAGTGTTGTGGAGCGTTACTTCTTAATCAAGCAGTATTGATAGCTCAATCATGTTTGTTTTATGCAAATCGGGCGGGAGAAAGCAATGGATGTGCTGTTTTCGAGAATTCATCAATTTTTATGAATGAAATAAGCTTTATTCAAAACTATGCTCATGATTCATCTGGGGCAATAAGTCTTTTCTATTCTCATGGTTCTCTGATTTCTAATGAGTTTGTTGAGAATCATTGCAATTCTTCGGCTTCAGCTGGAGCAATGTCGATTATTATTGGGGAAACCCCTATTCAAATCCTTACTTCAGTTTTTCTTAGGAATGAAGCCTGTTTCCAGGATTCTACATCCATCATTGCCTCAAAATCTTCTTCAATTGTGTTTTCCAAGTGTATCATTGATCAAATTGAAGAACGCTTTATTCGAGCAATTGGGTCTAATTCACAATCATATCCCTTGTTATTGCAATGTTCACACTCTATCGCTTCTGATTTAAAGTTTCCAGATCTTGTTAATCAGATACCCACAAAATCAATTGTAGTTTATTCTGATTTCTTTTCTCATATTCAATATTCGTTCATGATACTGTTCATTCTTGTTTTATCTGTACTTACCATTATTATATCTATATCTTTGTTTTCGTGTTAGCTTCAAGTTTCAAAATTAACCAGTTTGCCTTTCCCAAATTTGTTCTAAAGCTTCAATAAAATCAAAATTTTTTATTACATTTACTTTTTTGTAACCTTTTTGTAAAGGTTCCATAGTGTAGCGGTTATCACTTGGGACTCTGAATCCCGAAATCCAGGTTCGACTCCTGGTGGAACCAAAATTTTTGTTTTTGAAATCTAAAAGCATCCAATAACTCAGCTATTGATCTCGAAAAATATTCGAGAAAGCTGTATAATTCTAATCTTAAGAAACCTTCATCTATATTGCAGAAAAAATCCTTTTCACAGGCAGAGGAATTATTCCATTATAAAAATGTGTGATTATTTTGTAAAATAGTGACATGTGAATTAAAACAAAGTGCATGTCCACAGAGAAGAAACAAATAGAAAACAATCCAGAATCCTGGTTTATTCCCGAAGATAAAGAAAAAATTCAAAAGTACCTCAGAGGTGCTGATGATGAAGAAATCATTGATGAAGATGTTAAAGCTCCTGTGTTGAGAAATGAACTATTACACCATAAAGAAGACGTTACTTCTGCTGCACGTAGTGCTCTTCGATCAGAGCTTTTACACACCGTTGAAGAGGGATATATTGAGTCTGAAGTTAGGCTTACTCAGAAGGACATATCAAGTGAGATTCCCATAGCAATTGCGTCGAGGAAATTTGATTTTAATCTTCCCAATGGACCTTATCATGTTGATGTAACAAAAAATGGCCGAACTTTGCTACTAGGCGGTGAGAATGGCCATTTTGCATCATTCGACTGGTATGGTGGTAAGAAATTCTTTGAAGTTTTTCCTGATTCAAGTGTGAGGGATGTATCATTTCTTCATGATGGTACCATGTCAGCAATGGCAACAAGTAAGTCTGTTCTGACCTTCGACAAGAATGGCGTTCAAATCCATGAAATTAGAGATGCAAAGGGAGCAATTTCTCTGGAATTTTTGCCCAAACATTGGTTATTGGTAGCGGCCACAGAAAATTCTAGGTTAGTATATCTTGATATCACAGATGGGAAGAGTATTGCCACACACTATACTAAATTTCCGATCACATGTATGTGCCAGAACCCTTATAATGCAGTAATATGTACTGGACATGATAGAGGTTCAATATCAATGTGGACCCCAAATCAATCAGATCCTGTTGCAAGGATAATGAAGCATCCTGCTCCTGTCAAAGGTGTTGCTGTTGATTTATCTGGATACAGATTGGCAGCTGGCCATGGAGATGGATCAATACAGATTTGGGATATTAGAAACTTTGATCGAACACTTATTAACAGAAGCAATTTTGGAGGAATCTCTGATATTGCCATATCTGCTAAGGGAGTTCTTGGTATAGCAAGAGGTAATTATGTAGAGATGTATAAGAACTTTGAAGAAAAGAGATCTTTCTTAAATTCTAAGTTTTCTTCAAGAGTAACATCTTTGAAATTTGTTACATTTGATGATTTTGCAATATGTGGATTAGAATCTGGTATTTCAAGCATTGTTGTTCCTGGATCAGGTGAACCAAATATTGATTCCAATGTTGCAAATCCATATGAAACCGTTGAATGGAGACAAGAGCAAGAAGTGAGAAGGCTTTTAGATAAAATACCTCCAAACATGATATCACTGAACCCTGATGAGGTTTTCCATGTGGGAAAAATTGCTGACGGGCATAGTGAAAGGGTTAACAAACTAAAAAAGAAAAGAGTAGTAAAGGATGATGAAGAAAAACCAATCCCCGCTAAGAATAAGCAAGTCTCAATGGAGAAAAAGCTTCAGATGATGAAGGAGGAGTATAACAGAAGAATGATTGAAGAAAAAATGAAAAAGATTTCCGAAGGTCCTAAAGAAGAGAACGAAGGAGTGTTATCAAGATTCAAGAAATCCAAGTAATAGAACTAAACAACTAGAGTATTTCCTTTAATGTCTAACTCATTAAGAGAATGCATTTCTTCTGTTTTAATGACACAAACTATTGAAGAAGAAAAGAATATTGCATCTAATCAGCTTGCAGACATTAGAACTCATATTAGGAATTGCGACATTTCAGAAAAACCCAAATTAATTGCAAAAATGATGTTTTTTCATATGAGAGGCGAAAATACCTCATGGGGTAATATGGAAATTATAAATTTGATGAATAATGAGAGGGAAAGCTATAAACGTATTGGGTATATTGCTGCTTCGGTAATTCTTAACGACAATAATGAACTAATTACTTTGATGACGCATACAATCCTCAAAGATTTGATATCCAACGTAGAAAGAATTCAAATAATTGCCCTTATCCTTTTATCAAATATTATATCTTCAGAATTAGCGCAATCATGTGCATCAAGCGTTGCAAAGTGCTTGGAATCATCAAATCCTATGATTCAAAAGCATGCAGGAATGACTGCAGTCAGTATTGTTCGTGTTTCGCCAGAGTTTATGGAGATCTTTAAGCCATATATTGCTAAAATCATGAATTCTATGACTCATTCTGTTGTAAGTGTCGGTATTAGCATGGCTCTTGAATTGTTGAAGCTGAGTCCGAACGAAGGAGAGCATTTTGCTAAGTACTTATCATCTTTTTCCAAAATAATTCGAAATCTGTACACTTCAAGGCCTCCACAAGAGTTTAAATTTGGAGCAGGTTTGTTTTTTGATCCGTTTCTTCAAATTAAGATAATGAAAATTATCTCAGCGATCAAATCTCCATCTGAAGAGATAGATGACATATTATCAACAATTATTACAGGTGTTGATGTTCAACGAAATACTGGAAGGTCTCTTTTACTTCAAGCTGTTGATACTATAGGTCGAGTTGCGAAAAAACCCTCGCTTATAAGTTTGGCGTACAATCAAATTGGTAGACTTTTTAACTTTCCAGAATCAAATATTATATACTTAGCCCTATCCACATTCTCAAGGATATTATATTCTGATAAATCGATGATAGAAAGGTCATCAAGTGACTCTGTTGTTCTACAAAGATACAAATCAAATGTTGTTCGATGTTTAGATCATAGAGATCCTTCAATTCGAAGGAGAGCATTAGATGTTATCACCGCACTTGTTGATGAATCAAACGTTGAAACCCTAATACCAGAAGTTTTGGCTTATCTTCAATTTTCTGATATTGATTTTCGCTCTGAGATGATTAACAAAGTATTCACATCAATTCAAAGATTTTCACCGAACCCAAAGTGGACTTTTGATACTGTTCTGAAACTATTAATTGAAAGTGGAAACTATGCAAGTGGAGAAGTTGTTAATTCGTCATGTAGTTTGATATCATCCAATAGTCCTCTTCATTCATATATGATTGTTTCTTTGAAAACTTCAATATTAGAGAACCCAGAAAAACAACCATTGGTTCAAATTGCTGCATGGGCGATTGGTGAATTTATAGAACAATACGATATTGAAATTATAAATATGTTCAAAGTAATACTCATGTTGCCACAAACAATTGTTGAGACCAAATGTTTTATTATTACCGCAGTATCAAAAATTGGAGTTAGATTTCACAATGAAAATGAAATACTCCCCATTTTATTTGAACTTTCTAAAAATTGCGATTTAGAGATCCAGCAAAGATCTGGAGAAATGTTCCGAATTCTCAATTCACCAATGTTATCGGAACAGCTCATGCTAACAAGTCCACAAGATATTCAAGAACCTGAAGTTGTTGAAAGCAAAGTTGAAATTCAATCCAAAAGTATTGTAGAAGAAAATCGAATTGTCCCGCCACCAGGTTCGATTCTTGTTCAAAAAACATCTGATTTCGAGATTTATTTCGAATGTAAGAGGAACGATACTAATCCAAATCAGATTGCCATTAGGTCCTCTGTTTTCAATCTTGGTTCTGTTCCATTATCTAACTTTTCTGTTCAATATGGCGTTCCAACAGGATGGGGAATAGTTGTTAAGCAACCTTCTAGTAATGTATTAGAACCCATTGGAGGTAAACCAATTCAGCAAGTGCTCTTCTTAGAGAACCAGGCTCAGGGGACCTTTGCTATGAGAACTCAAATTACCTACATGTATAGAAGCCAACCCCTTAAAGAAATGGGGCAAATAGGAAACATATTTCAGTAAAAAGCGGAGCACAGTTCTATTCTTTATTCTTCTTCGTCTTCTTGCTCAGATTCTTCAACAATAGATATCTTAGGTTTGATGTCCTCTGCCTTCAGAGTTGTTTTCACTTGATTCTTCTCCCAAAGTGGTGGCATTGTGATACCAGAAGACATTAAACAGATGGAAGATACTCTTGCTTTGGCTTTAGGTATGAGTGGCATTGCTTGAGATATGGCGCTGCAAATATTTTCGGCCAAATGATCAAATGACATGTTGAAAGCACCAATATTCATTATGCATGAATCTGAAGATTTCACATATAGGTGAGTGCATTCAACAGAAGTCTGAATCTCCTTGGCGATTTGATCCGGATTGTTAATATCCAGCTCAACCTGAAGAGGTTGGCGATTTCTGGAAAAGAATTGATTACCAAGTCTCTTTGGAAGTTGAGATCCAATTGGTTTATCAAAAAAGAAATATGTTGCTGATTTCAAAAGTGTATCTCTTTCTTTTCTTGTACTGTAGTGCTTTTGCAAGTTGCTCATTGATACAGCAGTCAGCTGTAATCCTGATTGGTCAAAAACCTTTTGCCATGCGGTTGACTCTCCTCCAACAAAAACAGTCGCCTTTAAAAATGGAAACTGCCGAACTGGATGAGGTAAGCGGATTAAATGAGGTCCAGATTGTTGGCTTGGTGGTTTCACGAAACTGAATATTAAATAAACAGCAGGGCACTCTCTCCTTTTTGTGCTTTGTGTATATTTCTTTTGCAACGAAATAACCCCGTTTCTCGCCTCATTATTAGAGACCAAAGACTCGCTCATAATAAAAAGTGTCTGACCTAAAAACGAAATTATTAAAACCCAATGATACTCTGGTTATAGTTAGAAGAATCTGCAATGAGAAAGGTTGGTTGATTCCAAATTTTGCTTCTTGATTTGATTTTTGGATATTATGAGCCTATTTGCTGATAATAATGAAGGATATTTAATAAATAGTGGTTTTATTTGATGAAAATCAGAATATATTGTAATTGTTTATAATTCAAATAATGGATAATTGCTTGAATTAGAATGAAAAGGCGATTTTAATATCATGGTATTTTGTTAGAATTATGGCTTTTTATTATTCATATGCGCACATCTTCAAATTCATAAAAAAAGGTAGTTTATTGTTTTCGAATTATTCATTTTTCATTTCTTCTATTGTTTGGTAGATTAGTATTTTGAACTCATCGAATGATAGTTTTCCATCATTATCGGTATCATATTCAGACATGATATCTCTTACTTCTTCTTCATCTCTTAGAGTTTCTTCTAATGATCTCTGAATGAGAGGTATATCTGCATTACAATGAAGATCATCGAAGAATTGTAATTGATAAGTGATTGCATTAGTGAATGAATTATTATTTGATGTTGATACTGCTGTTGAAGTAGAGAATGATCCAGAGTGATCTATGAACGAATGAGATACTTCAAGAGAACCTGAATCTATATAGAATAGAGTGTTTTGATTATTCTTGAATATGCAATACATCATCTTTCTTGATCCAGCTCCAGAGACAAATACAACTCCATATTGAGATGGACTGTTGTTATGAACAATGTTAGCATATGACATTGATATTGTTCCTGAGGTAGAATAGAAGTATAAGCATCTGCTATCAGATACCTTGTTGTTTGAGAAAGTGCAGTGTGAGCTTGTGAATGAGGATGGAGAATGGATATGAATACCAGAAACCATGTAAGCATTGTTCATTGAACTGTTTGTGTTGTCAACTCTCTGATCACCATAATATCAGCGAATAGGATAATATCCAGATGTAGTATGAGAGCAATTTGATACTAATAGATACTCCACATGATTCACCAGAGAAGCAGAAAGATAGGCAAAATGATTTCCTGAAGCAGAGCAACTATTAGCACATATCATTCTGAGAGATGAATTAGTAGGAGAGAAGTATATTGCTCCTCCTTCTCCAGAACAAACACAGTTATAGAACATTGAGTAATTGACATTCATTGAGCAAGAACTAGCAGAAACAAATATTACACCACCATCTCCCGAGTATGATGAATATCTTGAGAAGAAACAATTTGAAATATTGATATTCTTATCAACGTAAGACCTTCCTTGACCTATACTTTCATTTTCACATCCCAAACCAACATTGTAAATAATCTCATAATCATTCAACCACAATACAAAATACAATATATTCTATCTTCTTCCTTCTTTCTTCTTTCTTCTCTCTGATCTCTTTCTTCATATACAATATATATATTATTAATACTTCTTTTACTATGATCAGAAGACATATGGACTAGAGACGTAATCATGATGGTGATTCTTTTGATGATCTCTCTTACTATCATTATCTTTGTTTGTATCATTACCATCATTCTTCTCTTCTCTCTTGTGTTTCTTCTCCATTTCTAATGATGATGATGAACTATAATTCTTGTTATGAGTCTTTTTACCACCAAGATTGTAAGATATTATGGCTACAATCATTATTAACAAAACACCAGTTGAATACATGAATACTGAATTTGATTTGTTTTCATTAATATTATTGTTTGATTGATCATTTGATGTTGAATGTGTTCTTTCAAAGAAATCTACAGGAAATGATCTTTGATTTGTTCTTTCATGATTCTGAGTATGATATGGAGTATGTTCTGGAAAGAGAGATTGATGAGGAGTATGTTCAGGGAAGAGAGATTGATGAGGAGTCTGTTCAGGAAAGAGAGATTGATGAGGAGTCTGTTCAGGAAAGAGAGATTGATGAGGAGTATGTTCAGGAAAGAGAGATTGATGAGGAGTCTGTTCAGGAAAGAGAGATTGATGAGGAGTATGTTCAGGAAAGAGAGATTGATGAGGAGTATGTTCAGGAAAGAGAGACTGATCAGGAGTGTTCATTGGAGTCTCTTCAAGAGTGTTTATTAGTGTTTCTTCAATGGTGTTAATTGGAGTCTCTTCATGAGTGTTCTTTGATGTTGGAGACTGATCTGGTGTTCTTTCTGGGGAATCAGTACTACAATGAATCGAATTGAAGAATTGTAATTGATATGTGATTGTATTAGTGAATGAATTATTATTTGATGTTGATACTGATGTTGAAGTAGAGAATGATCCAGAGTGATCTATGAACGAATGAGATACTTCAAGAGAACCTGAAGCTATGAAGAATAGATTGCCTTGATTATTATGGAATATGCAATACGTCATCTTTCTTGATCCTCCTCCTTCAACACATACAACACCATTATAAGGACAGTTGTTATTAACAATGTTAGCATATGACATTGAAATTTCTCCTGAGGTTAAAACGAAGCATATGCAAACACCATAAGATACCTTGTTGTTTGAGAAAGTGCAAAATGAGCTTGTAGATGAGATTGAAGATCCAATAGAAATACCAGAACTATCTCTAGCATTGTTCATTGAACTGTTTGTGTTGTCAACTCTCTGATCACCATTGACTAAGTCAATAGTTCCATATCCAGTTGTAGTATGAGAGCAATTTGATACTGATAGATACTCCACTTGATTCATCACTGAAGAAGAATCAAAATGTATATATAAAGCAAAATGACCCCAAGAAGCAGAGCAACTATTAGCACATATCATTCTGAGACATGAATTAGAAGAAGAGAAGTATATTGCACCTCCATAGTTAGAACAAACACAGTTATAGAACATTGAGTAATTGATGTTCATTGAACAAGAACTAACAGTAACATATATTACACCACCATCTCCCGAGTATGATAAATATCTTGAGAAGAAACAATTTGAAATATTGATATTCTTATCAACGTAAGACCTTCCTTGACCTATACTTTCATTTTCACATCCCAAACCAACATTGTAAATAATCTCATTATCATTCAACCACAATAGAGGCACAATCGGGTAATTTTTGGGATTTTTCAAAAACTTGGCTACTTCTTTTAATAGTGATAATTGTTGTTTTCTCTTATATAGTTTTTCAAAAT